>Ga0209348_1000056_pt1 | contig 70362 bp, 102 predicted proteins | sample ETNvirenome_2_30_FD_184065 | JGI IMG/M metagenome (GOLD analysis project Ga0209348, IMG submission 184065) | Marine viral communities from the Pacific Ocean - ETNP_2_30 (SPAdes) (version 2) | ecosystem: Environmental > Aquatic > Marine > Oceanic | place: Pacific Ocean | collected 2013-06-22 | reverse complement strand
ATATTCTGGTTTGAATCTATCTACAATATTAGTTCCATCCTCCGAATAAACAAAAGTCTTGATTTTGCCTTTTGGCACATTTAATTCTATTTCCCATTTAACTTGTTTCATAACTTAAAATAACACCTTTCCAAATGCTGTCAACCTCTCCTCATCTTGCTTATTTCTTTGGCATCTTGCTCGTCCCAAACCGGTACAAGATTGCTCTTATGAAGCATTCCAATACCAATCAACTTTCGTTCGCCGGAGTATGTGAACGCCTGTCTTTTACCACCTGTGAACACTGGTATCTTGTCTCCGGTGGGCACACCATTTCTATTACCACCACCATCAAAGACAAAGGTTCCTCTGGCCTTTCTTTTCTTTATCTTGTCTATGCCTAATCGCTTGAGGTATAGGTTATATTCTGCCAATGCTTTTTTTAGACTTGCTCTCATTATTTGTCCTTCATGAATCTGTGGTTACCTATCATAGCCGTCTCCTTATACAATCTCCCCCAACTAGGATTCGCGATGTGTGGATTGTAGTAGAAGACAGCGCCGTCTGTTGGATCCATGGAGTAATCACCGCTCATAATAAACAGGGCGACATGGATGGAATCTCTCCATGCTGTCATATTAGATTCTATCACTTCACCATTCATGTATGTGGCCCAAATAATATCTTTCTGTCCATCACACCACCAACTGAATTGGCATCTGTTCTTAATTGGATAATAAATTCTGTCTTCGTCGGCAAGATCCTTGTGCTGTCTTGTCTTCCAACTTTCCCTAACAGGGCCTTGATGCACCACTCCACATATCGTATCTGGAAATCTCTCATCTTCAATTCTGTTCATCACCACATGGCCTATCGCTATCTTCCCAACCATCGGTTCCGCTCTGCCTTCAAAGTAGATGTTCTCCGCCATACATTTCAATTCTGCCTCGTTCACACTTGTGCCTGTCTCCACTTCATAGGACATAGCAAGGGAGGCCATGACCGCCCTCGCTGATTGTAAAACGAATTCCAATGTCCCTTGCATTAGTCGGCTCTGCTTTCCGCATAAACAGTCAAACCATATTTTCTTAGTTCATCTCTGAACGCCTCACAGGCTTCTTCTTTAATGCTCATCGACTGAGTATGGCTATGAGGATGGTCTTTAGGCATAATGTCATAATAAGATATTCTATAACCACCTCTATAACCATTATCACCTATTCCTGCTTTTTTTAAAAAAGATACCAATCTGCCTCTTGCAGGATGAATCGATACATTGGCGAAACCGCAATATAACGGCTCACCGTATTCTTTCACAAATTCATCCACAGCCTTCACAGCCTTGTCTTTAGCATTCAAGAACATATCTGCTGGATGAACGCCTTCTGCATTAAACTTCAATAGATCTTTGTTTTCTTCTAACATTTCAACTCCTTTGTAATAATTCAGTATAACATGGATGGTAATACGGTCAACCTCAGAATGGCACTATATCTAGTATCGACCTTTCTTTCTGGCACTATATCTAGTGCCATCCAAAAAATTCCAATTTTGTTAGACTATCACGCCAACAAGATCCAATACCAAAATGACAGCACCACAGAAACTGAATTCAACCAGGATGCTATTTCTTATTTTTTCCACCATCTTTGCTTGTTTTCCACCTTCCTTTTTTGTATTCTTCCAACGCCACGGTCTCCGCCGCGAATCCATTATCGGCCCATACATACACTTCGTCTCCTGCCAGGCCGTACTCTGCCACCATGGCATTTGGATATCCGGCCTTGAGGTCATTTAGATCAAAGTAATATTTCTTTCTAGGCATCATTCATGAAATTTTGTGATGTTGAACTCCTTGCCTTCAAAGTTCCTTTTGTAGAACCATTCTCGGTATTCGGAGTCTGTGAAGATCTCCATAATCTCTGAATATCTGATATTGTCATCCAGTATCATTTTTTCCAACGATTCATATTCGTAGGTGTCTATCTTCCTGCTGACATCAAATTCTTTGGCGTTCTCGAACAAGGCCCTGATGTTTCTCAAATGATTACCCATTTATTCTCCTCTCTTCTTCTTCCATTCTATAATTGGCTTCGCCCACGGGCGTTCTCCAAATATTAAAAATTTGAACTGCTCTGCCTTTGAAGTCCTTGTAGAATTCTTTCAAAACTTGATGGAAAGGATGTTCGATATTTGTTTCAACCAAAGTGTATCCACGAGTCATCGCCTCATCTTTGAGGTAGTCACCCTTCTCCTTTAGGAATCTATATCTGATATGTACCGACACTAGGCCACCTTCTTTCTTTTCTCTGATTCATCCATCATTTCAATCTGTCTCTTCAAGATGTCGATCCGTTCAAGTATGGCATATCTCTCCAAAGGTTTGAACTCCTTGTCAAAGACCTCCTTGCCATTTTCTGTGTATCTGCTTTCAACATAGAACCAAGTCAATTTAGGTTTGCCTAAGAAATTTGTCTCGCCTGCATCTTTCATTAGGTACACATATTGTTCGCCCGAGTTGAAACCCTCTCGGATGTATTCTGCTTCGTCCTTGTAGACCTTGTAGCCAACACCCTTCTCACCTCGGTCTCGGCCATAATAGCAATTCTGCACCTCATACATCGGATTAGACCTGTCATCAAAGTCTATCTGTTCACCCACGATGTAATGCCATTTGGATGAGTCACCCAATTTGATTGCTTCTGTGACCTTCTTTGAGTCTTCCCAATTTTCACATAGGTTGTACCCAAGTCCTCCTGGATAACCGTCCCAATGTTGATATGAAGCAATTATTCTTCCGCTCTTCTGTTTTATACCTATCCTCGCTCTAGTGGCCATTATTTTCCTCCCGTTGCCTTGTTAAAGTTCTTGTTGATAAGATGTTGATCCCTAGCATCTGGAAAAGGCATCTTGATCTCGTTATCCTCTCCCTCAGGCTCATATTCGGACACCACATAATTGTGGATCTCCAAAACCTTCTTCATGTTTTCAACAGCCTCTAGTCTGTTTGTTCTTGTTGGAAAACTATCATCTGATAGGTCCAACTTTATCTTGTTGAACAAATCCATTAATTTGTTCACTTCTTTTTCTGTGAGATAATCTTTTATATTGTATCTCATCTTATCACCCGATCTTGACATTATGCCACCTCCTTCAATATTTCGGAAATTGGTTCCCAGTCAATACCATTGTCTGAATATTGCCAAGTACCTTTCATGAACAAGAATAAATGACCGATATGTTTTCTCATCACTTCCTTGTGCCACGATATATTAGATTCAATCACATCACCAAATCCATCAACATACCAATAGTCATCTTTTCTAAAACTTGGTACCAATGCAGGTGAATCAACCGCCTTGATGGCATCTTCTTTAGTTGGATATTTGTCTCGAAGTATCTGGGCCATCGCCGTATAACTTATATTCCAACTTGTTTCCACGGCAACCACATTATCGGATCTATCTATGTATCCAACCATGATTCCATGTTTTTTTGTATAGTCTATTTTTTGCATTTTCAACTCCTTCATTTATTCTTAATAATAGCATAGGTGGTAAAAGCGTCAACCTGCCAAAAACCACAATATCTAGTGCCACAACTTCTGATCGATACTAGATATAGTGCCAAAAAATTATCTTTCATCAGTCTCCAATATGCTTATTGAGGAAATGACCCAGGTGATCTGGCTCCCTGTCCTTGGCAGGCTTGTGACCTAGATAATTGTATCCCTCGTTCACTACCTTTGGCTCACCTGCCCCTGTGTCCAAGACCCAACCCATTGGGCCAATCATCAATGCCTTACCTGATCTGGTCTGACCCTGTGCTGTTTCATACCACACACGATCGCCTTTCTGTATCTCGTCAAACAATTCATCTGTCCACATTATACGGTCTCCTTTATATAATATTGGGGTGATGTGTCATACTCCACATCAAAGTCTTCTTCCCAATCCATAAAAGGACCAACATTGCCGTCTGCCATCAGCATCCTGTAGGCATGGTCTTTGTCATTGGCCTCCACCGTTGCTGTCTTGGTGCTGGTACCTGTCGTTATTCCGTGTTTGACCTTAATTAAAAATTTAGGCATTAGGCATCCTCCCCTATGTTGATCTTCTCGCCTTTGGAATACTTGTAGACATCCTCGTTCAGTCTTTCTTCTTCCTGTTCAGCTTCGTACTCTGCCATTGACTCCGTGATGTTGAAAACATCATCTAGGGTTGAACCTATGCCGTCCTGCCAAAAGTCATCTGTGGATTTGTAATCGCTTGGAGTATAACAATCGTCTACTCCATCTTCCCATAATCCCATAAAGTCACATCCGCCTTCGTAATAATAAGCCCTAATGAAACAATCCGAATTATTCTCCAAGAACTTCTCATAAGCACCAATCGGTGGTGCCCAGGCCGAACTGAATGAAAACGATATTGTAGACTCTCCCTCGCTCTGTTCTGAGAGATATTGTCTGTCTACGCCGTAGAATTCACACAACTCCCACTTGGTTCCCCAATTGTTCACTCGCCAATCGTACCAATTTTCTGCGCCGAACTCCAACTTCCTTGCCTGTCTGGCCTGTTTTTCTTTTTTAGTTTTCGCTATCGGACCTGCCTCTGTCTCCATCAACTCCTTAGGCATTGGATGGAAGAATTGTAATAATCCTTTTTCTACATTATTACTTTCATCTTTAACGATCTTTTCTATCTTTTCTATCACGGAATTCGGCCCCGTGATAGTAATTTGGTTATCGCACCAATTAGGCATCAACGGCCTCCTTGGATTGGATCAATGTAAGATGAGAACCAGGAACATTCCATCTAGTTCCGCTGTCAGTTCTTACCAATACATATTTGATTTTCACTTTTTCGACGGTACCTTTCAAAATAGAATTTCTTCTACCTTGGAACGAAACCTTATCGCCGAATCTAAACTTATGGGCATCTGAGCTATGTATTTGATTTCTTCTTAACTTAACGGCATCTATCACGGCCGATAACTCTGTACCATCCATATAGTATATGTCTGATAGTATTTTTTGTAGTTTTTTATTCATTTCAACTCCTTTTGTTAATAATTCAGTATAACATGGATGGTAATACCGTCAACCGCCTAAAAAGTCGCATATTCATTGGCTTATTAGTCCTCGAGATCAATGCCATCATCTTCCAATGCTTTTTCAACCACTTCTCTCGGAGAATAGGTGTAGACCGTGAATCCTGCCGAGTTCATCTCGTCGGCATCTACAACGGCTGTGATGCCCGATGCTTTGAGTGAATTTTGGATGCTCGGTACAATACTTCTGTCTTCATCCAAATCCCAAGCACCGATGTCGGCCACCTGGAAATGATGTTTATGTGTTTCGTTTATTGTCATTTTAGTCCTCCCAATTTGTAGATATAATCTTTAGTCATGATGTGTAATTCTTCATGGATGCTGTCATCCATTTCTTTGTTCTTTTCTTTTTGGATTATCTTGTTTCCTTGTAGAATGCCTTTCAAGACCATGCCTGCAGGATCTCCTGCTGTCTTGTCACCACCAGCGGAAAAAGATAAAATTAATCCGAATATTCCTTCTATGATCATTGCATTATAATTGGCCCTAACAATATCAGAATCAACATGACCGGTGTCATTATTGACAATGGCCAAAAGTCTAATAGGATCAACCAATCCTTTTTTGTTAATTTGTATTTTTTATTTTTCATATCAATATTGCTCCGATGATAAATCCACCTATAAAATATACAATCTCGGTTCTGTAATACAAAGACCATACATTAAACTTCTCTATCATTTGTTTCATCTGAACTTACTTTCTAGATGAAGTAGATGCTCTCGGCACCAATCTTCAATCTCCAGCTTGGCAGGAATTATCTCTGCCTCACGATATCCAAATCCTAAACATACATTATGGAATCTTTCGGCGAATGTTTTAGGTGACATCAAAGCATCATCTCCCCATTGTGTGACGCCTTCGAGGTAGTCACCTTTGGTATAGGCATCTGTCATCTCATCATAGATCTGCTCGATGTCTTTTGTCTGTAATCCACTTATCATAATATTTTTTCAACTCCTTTGTTCATAATTCATATTAACATGGAACCTATACCCGTCAACCTCGAGCCAAAAAAAGCCTATATATAAAGCCGACCAAAAAAGCCAATGATCTTGCGACTTTTTTGCCTACAGGATCTAGTGCCAGGTCATGAGATCAACTACAAGATCTAGCGGTAAGTATTTTTCCTATAATGATTGACCAGAAATACCAAATAATTGTCGATTTTGATGTCAAGGATATGTTGAGTGAATACCTGGATGTCTGTCAAATTGATTTTCAGAGACTTGATCTGTCTGTAACCGAGCCGTTGATTAATGTGATAAGACATAAGGCCTCTGGAGAAGAGCCAATTTTGTTGATAATCAAATGGAAAACACTGGAAAGATTAATGGTTGAAAGTTCACCACATACCAACTTCAGGCAGATGTGTCAGACTAATAAAATCAAAGTGATCATCAATTCAAGTGAAGATCCATTGTTCAATTTCCAATATAGTCTTAAGGCCGTAAAGTATAAATTTGAACATGATTCAAAGGATCACTATGGTATAAGATTTGATGGGTTTGGCCCAAAACATTTCGATGCCATCCAAAAACTTCAACTAGATATTTTCATAAACGGATCAGCTGGAAATTATTTCAAAAAGAGATTTCCCAACTGGAGATTTGTGGAGACCAGCCATTGGTTCGAAAGATTTTTCTGGACATCACACATTTATCATCTGCAGACCGGTCACGATCCTCGACATACTTTTTTCAGTTTGATAAGATTTCATGAAACTGGGAGAGAGCATAGACAATCATTCTATGATGCCATCAAGGATCGCCCATTCATTGATCAAGCATTCATCAGAACAACCGGGGGACACGACGGGCAACCTGTTCATCAGGACCCCTATGACTATTTTCCATCAAAGTGGTTGGATTCGATTGGCGGTAGGTCGTGCCAGGTGCCGATGTTGGATTATTATAAAAAATCCTGCTTTGAGGTGGTGTGTGAAACCTATGGAGGACAAGATAATGATGATAGTTTCTATGTGACTGAAAAAATTTGTAAACCAATACTTATGAAACATCCTTTTGTGGTTGTAGGCAATAAGCATTATCTCGAGAATCTAAGACGCATTGGATTTAAAACATTTAATAGCCTTATTGACGAATCTTATGATAGACTGAGTGGACATCAGCAAAGGGCCGAAGCCATTGCCGACCTGCTATCCAAATTGGATATGACCAATGCCAAACAATTCTATGATCAATCTAGAGATATATGTGAACACAACCAAAAAATCCTACTATCAAAGATAGGAAGACACAAGTTTGATCTTTGGAAAAAATTAAAAGACTATTTTGATTCTATCTAGCCTTGACCGTTCTGGATTTCATCAATGGCCTTGAGCCTGTCCTTGCTCCACCCAGCTTGGGTTGAGTGCCTTTTCTTTTCTTGATCTGAACTCCTGCCAGTCTCCTTGCGCCTGCTCCCGACCTTTTGGTCTGTGCCAATTTCTTGCCGGCTATCCTTGCCTTCTGCTGTCTCTTCTTTCTGATCTTGGCAGAACGAACAGGATCAGTCTTCTGGAAACAGGTGCTTGGCTTGGCAACTATACGGCCTTTCCGAGGGCCTGAGGTGCATCTGAATCCTTTGGTGGGCCTTCCACCTTTCTGCCTTCTGAAGATTTGGCTGACTCCTTCCGCGATGGCCGAATGATCCGGCATCTCCAAAATCCTGCCGTCAACCTGCTCCGCCACGATTTTTTGTGGCACATGGTCTTGTGATACTATATCTTGTGCCTGGGGTTCCGACTCGATACTATATATAGTGCCACTAGATGTAGTATCATGTGATTTTTTTGGCGTATTCAAAAGTTCCGTGATCTTCATAACGATATTTACCGTGCTGATGTGCTGATGCTTAAACATATCTTAACTAATGCTTATGCTTAAAGTATGCTGATGCTTAGGCTTAAGGAACTGATAAACTGATAACATTATGTTACAGGGTGCTACATTTTAACAAGATCAACTTCTGTGTATCAGTTAAATATGTACAATGAAGATCCATGAAATATACAACACAGATGAAAACATAGGCCCTGCACCTAAGGGCGTTTGTTCCAAGCCAATGTCCACACTGCCTGCATCCTGGGTCAGTAGTTGCAAATCTCAAGGCAAGATGCGTAGGACCGGCAACAGAAATGAGAAGGTCGGCGGTAAGACAATGAAAGTGGCCGGCAAGAGGATCAAGGGCCAGAAGTACGGTGGGCCTTTGCCAGATTACTCCAGATAATCCAAAAAATTCAAAGACCTAATAGCGAGCCAATAGCGAGCCATAACTATCATTATGGATAGATTCAATGTTGTAGTGCATAATGACAAAGTGCAAAATGTTTCTGCAACCTTGACACATGTGGTCGACTGTATTTCAAACAATAAAGACACATTCCTTTTCATAGACGAGTCTCCAGATCTTGCCTATGTAATGTTGGGAAAAGAACCCTTTCTCGACTTATTGAAAAGACTCTGTGACAAATTTGCATATCCGCACAACAAAATATTAATTGAAATTGAGAACCTTGTGCAGTCAGATTGCTGGCCAAACATTAAACGATGTTACCGCAGTGTGGATGTATTTCACGGACAAGATATTGCTTTTAGATCTGACAAAAAAATTGTTTACAAAACAGCAATACTGGTTGGAGGTAGTAGGTGGCCAAGGTTATCACTTGCCAGTTACATACATGCCAACTATAAGGATGACTCTCTAATAACATACTGGCAGAATCTCAAAGATACAAAACAGCCGTGTTATCTGTATCTGGATGAACTGTATAAAAATCACATGCAGAAAGGTATAGATTCTAAATTCATTGATCAGGTATCTGAGTTTATCAAAGCATTGCCCATACATTTGAAAAGCGATGACAAACAAGATAACACGAACACTGGGTATATAAATTTTACAGAGGCGTACGACTTGGCATCTTGGTATAATAAATTCTTTTGTGATGTAGTTTGTGAGACTGTTCATAACGGGCAGACTTTTGCTTTCACAGAAAAAAGTGCAAGGTGTTGGCTAACCAAAACTCCATTTTTAGTCTTTGGGCCAAAGAACTATCTAACAAACATCCGTAGGCTGGGCTTTCAGACCTTTGGAAAATTCTGGAACGAAAGTTATGACAAGTATGATAATGTGGATAGGATTCACATGATGCAAAAACAAATAGATATAATTCATAAAATGGATCTAGATGTTTTGATAGATATGTATTGGTCTGATGAAATGCAGAAAATACTCGAAAACAATTATGAAGTTTTTAAAAGCCTTAGTCAAGATAAGATAAAGAAAGTTTTTGATATTAACTAAACAAGCCATAATTAGTATAAATGTCAACGTATAAAGAAAAGATAGGATTCATCGGTCTTGGTAAATTAGGCATGCCTTGTGCTGAGGCAATAAGCGACAAAGGATTTGATGTGGCAGGATATGACATCGTGCCAAAGTCCAGCCAAAAGATAAAGATACGTGTGTCAATCGCGGACCTAGTTAAGGATCGTGATATTGTTTTTGTTGCAACGCCTACTCCACACGAACCGGGATATGATGGAAGAACTCCAATTAGTGACAAAGAACCAAAGGACTTTGACTATGAGTCCGTAAAAAATGTATTGGCCAAATGCAATAAACACATGCAGTCCAAACAAACTTTGGTTCTCATATCGACCGTGTTGCCCGGCACCGTGAGACGTGAGTTGGCACCATTGGTTAGCAATGTCAAGTTGATTTATAATCCTTATCTAATTGCAATGGGCACAGTTGCATGGGACATGCTTAATCCAGAAATGATCATGATAGGCACCAGGAAGGGTGTTTACGAGACTGCCGAAAAGGCTAAACAGCTAGAAGCTTTTTACATACAGGTATGTGATAACATGCCTCGAATTGAATTTGGAACATGGGAAGATGTCGAAGCAATGAAGATCTTCTATAACACCTTTATCAGTAATAAAATTGCCTTGGTCAACATGATACAAGATGTTGCTGTTAAGTTGGGCAACATGAATGTTGATAATGTAACCAATGCATTGGGACAGAGCACTCAAAGGATAGTCAGTTCAAAATATATGAAAGCCGGTATGGGCGATGGAGGCAGTTGCCATCCAAGGGATAACATTGCCCTAAGATGGTTAGCGAAAGAACTAGGATTGGGATATGATCTTTTTGATTCAATCATGACAGCAAGAGAATTACAAGCAGAAAATATGGCTAAAGCAATCCTTAAACACGGCACAAATGTATTTTTCACTAGCGATTCCTACAAACCGCACACAGACCTGACAGACGGATCATACAGTCTTTTAGTGCAACACTATGTAAAAATGCATGGGGGACAAATAGTAAATGGGTTTGACAATCCAGTGCAGGTGATTGTAAGAGTACATGAAACAGATCAAATAACAGCAGATAATCAAACAATCATCTTTGATCCATGGAGGACCTATCCCAAAGCTCAAAATGTGGTTTATTATGGTAAATACTAGTGCTTAATTAATTTGGAGCATATTAAGAATGACGATACACATAAACAAACAAACAAAAATTAGTTATCAGGAATCTAAGCATGAAAGTTACACGCCACAAACTTTCTCAAATATTAACGATGCTAAGAATTTCTATTACACTGCAAATGAATTGGCTGAATTTGAAAAATGGTGTTCACAAGTACAATGGGCAGTTGTTAATGATGACGATGGCAACGCAACACAATTAAAAGTTACAGTGCAATTCAATGCTGAACCCGTTGGTAATGCTCAGAATTGGCATTCGGCTCTTGATGCTCTACAGACGGAAACTGCTTCGCATCTTCAAAAAGGTGCAGTGGAAATCAAGATCAAACAATCCGACGACCACTTATTTTAATTTTTTTTTGAAAACTTTCATTTGAGGCAGATAAGGATAGTTTGCACTGCCTTGTCTTGCTTTAGGTATAACACCTTTTAATTTTTTAGATCCTAGCTCAGCAGTTTCTGGAGTCATGTAATAATGATAGCCAACAACATCAATATCTTGCTCCTTCCATAACCTATTGTGATCCCTACCATCCCAGGCCATTTTCTTTAGCAGATCATAATCCTGTTTTTTTGAACATAAGATGGCTCCACCACGTCCTAGACTCAATGCCTTTCTATGTTGGAAACTCAAACACATCAAACTGTTTTCCACATAGGAATCTTTCTCAAAATATACCGCGGCATCTATTATATTAGTGCCAGCAAGGTAGTAGTAGTCCTTCCAATCAATATCTTTGAATTCCCAATCCAAATTCAATTTGATCAAAGTAAATGGAACACTAATATATGTCCTGCTAGGAACTGTGATCTTGTGTTTAGGTCGAACAAGCCTTAAACATAATTCTATTGCATGGGTACAACTGTCGGTAGACACCGCAAATGGTGAGTTGAAATATTTTGCAAGGTCATACTCAAACTTTTCTATAGAATTCATGTTACTCCCTATCCAAGTCCTGTGTTAGGCAATGTATGCCGCAGTCCCAAAACCATTTGTGTTTAAACGGTGTCACGTGTAGTTCGACACCGTGCCTTTTCATTGCTTTCCTTACTTGTTTGTTATCTGTGCTACATAGAGCGTTCTTATTATCTAGCATTAGAATGTTTACCATGAATGCAGTCTCATTCACATTTCCTATCCAGTTGTTGAAGTAATGGTCCACCATTCCTACTAGGTCGTTGTTGTGTTCCATACCTTCGAGAAACCATTTGTGTTCTGCAGTCAATATCTGTTTTTTAAATTTATCATTCTTCAAAGTGACATCAGGTGGCACCGTGACCACTTCCGCATTTGGAAAAGTTTTTTTATAATCGATTGCCTCATAGGCACTTATGACCAAACCTTCGTTGATTGGAGCGAAACATCCATCGGAGTGTCCTTCACTGGATGCAACATGAATCTCTTTGTGAGGAAACATTTCGTCAAAGGTTTTCTTTATAGACTTTTTGTCGTCATGATAATTTTGCGTACCAACAATCATTTTTTTTCCTAGACGTGTGATAAAACTAGAGTTCATATAATCGATAGGACTGGCAATTACTTCATTGCCCTTTTGCAGAGCCAAAGTGAATATGTCGTTATAAAAACTTCGCTTCTTGTCAAAAATATATTTGTCCTGCTTCTGGAAATTTAGCCAATCTTTGTTCTGAGATAGGTTAGTCTTCTTCTCTATATTGTATTTGTCGCTGAATTCCATCCAAGCATGATTAACATTAGGCAAACCAGGATAATAGAGTTTATTATCTATCATACACATAAAATCTCTGGCTGATATTGGTGGAGCAATATAACCATTTGCTACCTTAAACTTCTCAAACTCATTTGGCATCGTTGGTCTTATCACTTCTATGCCAAACTGTTGTAATAAAATAACAAGTTTCTGTATGTCTTCCTCTGTTTCAATTGCTAATTTTTCAAAACTATTTCTTAACTGTTTGTCCTTGATGAATTGAAAAATTTCCGGAGGGTAGGCACTGCCAACCACGCAGGTTTTTAGTTTATTCCATTGATGTGTGACTTTATACATTATCTCTTTCTAGGTCTATTGTAACACAATGAAAACAGCCGCCTAATGTTCTGGCATGCCTCATCGGTAACATGGCACATTCTATCCCGTGTTGTTCTAAAATTTTTCTAAGGTTATGTTGATTTTCTTCCAATACAACCAATTTCTGATCTATCGATAAAAGATTGACATTTATCCATGCACTAGAATTACAATAATTGCCATGGTATCCAATATCCACAGGTTTAGGTGCATAAATGATGTCGTGTTTTTGCAATGATTCTGGAAGCTGACTTTTGTCTTTTACTCTGCTTGGATTGACCAGCAGGAGTCCTTCACGCAGAAACGCCAAGGTGCTATCAAGGTGCATGTAAGAATACACACCTTCAATCTTTTCTACCTTAGCAGTTTGGCCTAAAATGTTTTGTAATGTGTCTGCTCCAGCGGCATTCCCGCTGTTACTAACGAGATAGTACACATGATCGTTGTCCTTTAGCACATTTGCGGCGTCAAAACAAGGTTCATCTTCATTCAAGGCTAAAATATTTTTATTACCCACACAATTACTATTGTATAAAGAGTCGTTTCTATTAATTTTTATTAATTGTGTATCTGCTAAAATTTTTTTATAAGCATCACACTCTTGCTGTCTTGATCTAATTGCCATTGGTGTAAAAATTGAATTTTTTCCGTGTACAAAAATTGTATCTCTTGGACAAAATTTTGAATATGCCGGCTCGAATTCACTGTCTGGACGATACACACTTACATTTTGTTTTCTTAAAAAATCAATAAAAATTGCAATATCTTCGTTAGCTTCCTCAATGACTTGCTTAGGATAGGGACCTGCGTTTGGGATCTCCGCTTTGGAAAGTTTGTCAGAATAATTTACGCATCTTAAACTGATGTCTATGTCGGGAATTTTTGATCCTGTGGCGTCACCTACTATAATTTTTCTTAATCTGCTGTATTCGTTTGTGCTAAACATCGATTCCAGTTACCTGCAGAATATATCTGTCGTCCCATCCTAAATTTGCCGCCATGTGTTCTGTGCCGAAACTCCAGCCAAAGGCACTACCGGCAGGACCAAGGCAGATTTGATCTTTAATCCACAGTTGATGGCCAGCCTTCTGGTCATGCAAGAACACAATATATCTTATTATTTTATTTTGATCTTTATCATTTATGTTGTTGCGTCTTTTATATTCTGCATATTTGTCTGAGTGATATGGCAAAATTTGTCCTGGCGTCAATTTGTTTACTGCAACAACCTTTTTCTTTAATGGTAATTGCTCGACAGCCTTATAAAATTTCCCAAGTATTTTTTCATCAAAGCACATATACACGCCCACGTTAAGGTTTGTAGTATCAACCGTCGCATTGAATTTTTCAGTTGGTATTTTATTACACACCCAAGGTAGATTTTGGTAATCTTCTTCTGTCCAAGTGACTGGGATCTGTGTTTTTATCATGTCTTCAAATGTTCTTCTACCTCTTTAATGATATCGATATTTAAGTTTTGTAGATGTTGCCCATTAAAGAATAGTTCACGATTGTGTTTGGTAATATGTGCCACCTGCTTGTAGAGTTCAATATGGTTGCGTGATGTAATGTCCTGACAACATAAAACTATCTTCTCTACCCTTTTAATGGGATCAGTCTCCATGTCATAGGACTCATCTATGTAGTCATGGAATGTTTTAAAGCCATACTGTCTTAGATAATTTAGGTAACCTGACCCTGCAAGTGCAATGAAAATGTGTCCGGCAATGATCGGCTTGAAGATTTTTTCACTCATGCAATGCACATGATTTGTCTCTATTGTTTCTGCAACGATAGAATATTTGGTGTTGGCAAACTGTTGCGGAAGCACTTGCCAAATGGCCGGCTTGTAATGACAGTTGTCAGCTTTGAAGTTTCTGTCAAAGAAAGCCACGTGTTCATATTGTTTTTCAAGATGTTTGATGCCCCTGTCACCACGGTCATATGAAATGATGCTGTTATTTAGACAGCCAGTTTCCGTCAACTTGTCACGTAGTAAGCCTCGTAGTTCAGTTTCTCTCCTGCTTAAGAATAAAAAGTCTTTGGGTTTGGTCATGTCGTGTGTGATTGGTTCGGCCTTGGAATTTATTTGTCTAAGTTGTATCCAAAAGTCAAAATGATTAATGAATTCGAATGGAAAGTTTTTACTAACTCCGTGAGCCAACACACAGATGTTTTTGTTTAGTTTTATAAGGTCCGTGAACACTTTGATGTCTCTCTCTTGCAGAAACTCTATGTTCTCCTCTGAGTATAGAATCGTTGGCACTTTCTTATCAGTCGCATTTTCCAATTCTCTTGGTTGTCGATCACCCAATACAAACTGATCCATATCAATTAGGTTGTATTTTTTTTGTAGTAATTCTTTTGCTGTCTTTAGCAATTTGTGGCCTTCCAATCGGCTGATAAGTTTTTGTCTAATGCCCAACATTCCTTTCCTACGCCTTTTCTTATATTATTAAAAAACAAGAACAGTTCACCACCTAATAACTCATCAACTGCTCGCCTGACACCACCCCAACTGTAATCATCACCGGCAAGTACTCCGGTTTCCTTTAGTTTTGGTCTCCATGCAGTGATATCCGCTATTAAGTCATCGTAAGTGTGTGCGCCATCTATGAAAATGAAGTCTAAACTTTTGTCAGCATATTGCTCACTTGCCTGGACACTCGTTGATCGTATTGGTGTCACATAATCAGCAACCGGTTCGATGTTTTTTAGGAAAACTTCATACAAATTACCCTCTATGACGTCTTTGTCGTTCTTCTGTTGAGGTGAATGATCTGCACCTAACCAAGTGTCCACTGTGTCAAATTTTATATCTTTGCCGCTGTTTGCAATTTCAACCGCCATAAAAGCTGTGCTGGCACCTTTCCATGCTCCTATTTCAACAAAGTGCTCGCCACCTTTTGCTTGTTTTACCATCTCCGCATAAAGTGTCCTGTACCTGTTGATGCAACCGAAACTATCTATTTCATTGTAGTAATGTTTTATGATGTCCATCCTGATATTTAAGTCACAAAAAAAGGGCGACACATTTCTGCACCGCCCTTTAGAATTATTAATTACGCAGAGTAATTAATTACTTTTCTACCTGATTTCTTTAATAAAGAAATGATGTTTGACTTCATTGTCAATGCAGACGCCTTAGGTGCTGTACCTAAAACTTCTACTGTAAAATCAATTCCTTTAGATAACAACTTGTTAGTAGCTGTTTTTCTTGCAGTATTTTTTACCGCTAAGTTCTTGAACTTGATTTTACCACCGTGTACTTCACCATTTACTTTGTATGAAGATGCCGGCTCTGCAAATACACCAATCTGCTTCGCTCTTGTTTTGAAGTTTCTTGTGTACACAACATATTGAGTTGAGTTTGCCATGGTTTTATTTTCCTTTTTAGTAGAAGGAAAAAGTGTATTAAACATACCTGTTAGCATATTGTTTCCTTTTCCTTATTTGTTAATAAACGATCCGCCGGAGTTTCAATCTCTGTTATCCTACGTATCATGTTTACAATTATATACTAGAAGTAGTATTAAGTCAACCTTTCTAAAATTAATGTAATTTGTAGTATTTTTTATTGTGGATTAAGTATATCTTATATGAAGTTAGGAATCTTATGTCAGCATAGATCAGGACACTCTGCCTACGAACAACAGCTCGGAGCCGAAACAGGATTACAAATTGTTCCCGAGTTTGATTTGAATCAAAAGGATCTGGAAGAATACATTGGTAATTTACCAGAAAGTTGTATTTTTTCAGTGATGCCATGCAGTGATGTTGGAAAAATAATGGCCTTGCATGATGAGATACAATGGAGAATATTGATACGTGAAGATTTTGTCACACAATGCCTCAGTTTTGTTTATACCAACAAGACACAGAGATTCAATGGAGAACAGAAGGTCAAAACAAATGTTGATGTCACTCTGGTCGATACTTTTTTCAAAAACTATAAAATCATAAGATCAGTAGTGAACGAAAATCGTTACAAGATATACAGGTATGAGGACTTGGATCTATCTCTAGCCTATTGGCAAAAAAATAGTAATCATTACCGTGATCTTATCTTAAACATTAATGAAGTGTTTGAAAGAATAGATCATTACAAAAATTAATTGTCTTTGATTTCTGGAACAGGAAAAATATCGATGCCATCTTTCTGTAATTGCTTGACTTCTTTCTTGGTAGCAGTGCCGTATATCTTCTCATCTCGCTCACCACGTGATGCCTTTCGGGCCTCCTGTGCAAACTTTTTACCAACATCGGTATATTCTCTTTTGACTGTTTGTTCTATGGTTTTCAATATCTGTCTAGCACGGCCGCTCATCATTAGGTTGCCTTGGCCTTTGGTTTTGCTCTTAATTTGACTGCTTTTCCTTTTGACATTAGGTGCCATGATGTCCTTACGCACACTGGTGCTATCACACATCGGACAGGTTAATTTTCCTGAAACAATTTGTCTTTCGTATTCTTTATTGCTTGGAAACCAACCTTCGAATTTGGCGGAACATTCGCATATTAAGGAAAATTTTATAGCCATACTTTTATTTACTATTATACGGTTGACTGAAATATTTGTCTACTATATAATATTGTTATGATTAGATCACACAGCGGATATGAAAAAGGCAAACCAAAGAAAACATCTCAAGGTAAAAATAAAAGTAGGATAAAGATGAGTTCCATGAACAAACATAAAAAAAGATCCTACAAATCATACAATGGACAAGGAAGATAACATCAAAATTTTAAGAGCTAAGATAGGCAACCTCGAAGTGCAGATTAGTGAATATCAACAAATTATAAAAGAGCTCACAGAAAAACTGGAGGCCTATAACCAAAAAGTTGGCTCAGTTTTTGTTAAGTCAAAAAACCAGTTGAATAATTAATTTTACATATTTTGCTGTAACGCTCCTAGTGAAGTTCACAGCATAGACAACCCCGAAATAATTTAGTATGGAACTTGCTATCTTAATGGCAGGTATTGTTTATGGCTTGATCATTGGCCTAATACCAGCCGCAGGAGCAACAACAGGATTAATCACACTATTTGGATTCATGCCCTACTTTGTGGGAGATCCTTACTTGGGTGTAATCTTCTGTGTGGCAGTTGTGGCATCCTCAACAACCGGTGATTCATTCAGTGGTGTGCTTTTGGGCATACCCGGAGCCAACTCTGCGGCGGCAACAATGGTGGACGGATTCCCTATGGCCAAGAATGGAGAGGCAACAAGAGCACTTTCGGCCGCCATTACATCAAGCACTGCAAATGGTTTGTTCTGGGGATCGCTGACTTTTTTATTTCTTCCATGGTACACACAGGTTGTCATGTTCATGGGCATTCCTGAACTGTGGGCATTGGTATTACTTGCCTTTGTGACGGTTGGCTTTGTATCCACAAGAAAATATGTTAGAAGCACACTTGCTATCATTTTGGGAATAACAATAGGACTTGTTGGGGTTGATGTTAATAATGTTCCCCGTTTCACAATGGGTTGGAGATATCTTGAAGACGGAGTGCAAATATTGCCTTTTGTAGCAGGACTTTTCGCCATACCAGAACTATGGGATGGTTGGTTCAAAAGGAGAACAACCACTTCTGTAAAGGCGGTACATGGCAGTTGGTTAGATGTCAAACAAGGTTTCCAAGATTCCATTAACTGTTGGAAAGATAGCATACGAGGTGGAGCAATTGGCTCATTCATAGGACTTTTGCCTGGGCTTGGTGGAGCCATGGCAGACTGGTTGGCTTACGGCGCCACGGTCGCCGCAAATCCTAAAGAAAAGTTTGGTAACGGAAACGTTAGAGGTATAGTGGGGGCAGAAGGCGCCAACAATGCTCAGAAAGCCTCATCATTTATTCCAACTGTGTTGTTTGGGATTCCTGGAGCACCATTCGCCGCAATTCTGATGGGCTTATTTTTATATCTAGGAATTGACCTAGGATCTCCAGACACATTTTACGATGACAAATTATTTGACAGCATGACATTTGCATTCCTATTAGGCACAATGATCACTGCTTTCATATGTTATGGACTGGCATATTTCGCAGGTTGGGTAACACGTATTCCATATGTTTACTACTTTCCTTTCATACTTGCCGTTATTGTTTGGGCAACTCTACAATATAGTGGCGGATGGGAAGACCTTGCGGTGCTAATTGCATTCTCAACATTGGGACTGCTATGTAAAAAATTCCAAGTCAGTAGGCCAGCACTACTGATAGGGTACCTGTTGAGTGACAGGATATATAATCTCACTTATCAACTAACATCTCTACATACTGTAAATGATTTAATTTCAAGACCAATCTTTATCTTTATAATTATTTGTGTTATACTTTTACTGTATTGGGGAATAACGAAAAGGAGCAAATTAGATTATGCTTAAAAAAACAATAATGGCTTTGTTTTTAATGACAACAACAGCCATGGCAGATTACAATTTAATCGTGCCACAAAAACCATCTGGTGGAACTTCTGTGTGGGCACAGATAGTTGTGGCAGAATGGGAGAAACATCTAGGCGAAAAGATCAACTTGATCTACAAGCCTGGTGCAAGGGATCAACTTGGCCCTAATCAATTCCAAAATGAATTGCGATTTGATAATAAAACTATTTTGGTATCACATGGGGGTAACGGTATATCATATCTTGTTGAGCCTGTCGACTACAATTACTTAGATTGGGAATCCATTGGACAGATGAATTTAAATATTATTGTAGGTGCAAGGAAAAACGCAGATGTGTTGAATGGTCCAATACAGTTTCCATCAGGATCAGGAATGACTCCTGAAGTGATGGCTATAACCATGTTATTGGCAGGACCTAACAATGATCCAATTAAAACTTTTGAGGAGAAGATTGTTTGGGTGAAAGGCATGAAAGGATCTGAAAGACGTTTGGCATTCATCAGAGGTGACTTGAACGCTACCAGAGAGAATCCTGCGGCATACAAAAAGCATGTGTTGCCGGTAATCCAAAAAGGTGACGCCTACACTTGGTTCCATCATGGTTTGCTGGATGTAGCAACAGGTGAACACAATGCAGATCCTAACTTTGAAGAGCCAACATTCGAGGCGTTGTATGAAGAGATGTGGTTGACCGCTCCGAGTGGAGACTTCTACGATGCATATAAACTTGTGAAGAGTTGGAGAGATGCTTTGCAAAAAGCCTTTTGGGTCAACAAAGGAAATCCAAACAAAGAAAAACTTGTTAAGGCTTTGGACAAGATGATAAAAGATCCCGAGTCAGTTGCCGCAATTGAAAAGAAGGTCGGCAAATACGAGTGGAGAACAGGAGCAGAAGGGGATAATGCAGTGAAAACTTTGAAGTCTTTTATTACTCCTGAAGCACTTCAAACTTTGGCTGATTTCAAAAGCAAACAGTTAGGTTACAACACAGTGTACAAGGAAGATCTTACGAAATAATGTACATACTTTTTACAGGGGCACCAGGATCTAAATGGAGCAGTGTGTGTAAAAATATCTATTGGAGCGAAGATATTGATCACACCGACTATACCGAAGAACGAACATACTCCGTAGAGACTGATACCCCTGGAGAAAAGAAAGTGATGCACTTTGGAGCATATTGGGATCCGGGAATGGAATTCACTCCAATAGATTGGGACGGGCCATTCAGTGGTGTAGGCAGAAGGATAATCAAATGTCACACTTTCGCTCATGAACTCGAGGAACTGAAGACTAAAGGATATCCAATAGTGATGTGTTTGAGATCCAATGGTGGATGTATTGAATGGTGGACCAAAGCAGGAGCATTCAATATCACATATCCCAACTATCAATACTATAGGACAAGGACTAGAATGTGGGAACACATAAAAAAACAAAACTTTGATATAAAAACTTTCTATCAGAATAATAAAAAAAGAATAGTAGAATTGTACAATAATGAAGAACTTTGTAAAACACTGGCAATTAAGTATCCTAAAGACACACCCATACATGATTACAAAGAAAACAATGTCAGAGTCTTTGTTTATCAATAATAAAAAAACTATATAGACTATAAAAGTTTTTTATTATATACTATCATAATGAACAAAAAAATATTCAATGAATTGCTTTCTTTCAGCAACAACGATATTACCAAAATTACACAACCTTACATTATGGAAACATTCGGAGTAGATGTAAAGCGATGTGATAGTTTAGAACAATATGCAAATATCATAGATGATGCATGTCTAAACAAATATTTTTCCAAATATTGGCAGAATGACATGAAGAAATGGAAGTACTCTGGTCTGGCATTGATCGATGAGGTGAACAATCTCAAACCGAGAGCGGTACTGGATGTAGGCTGTGGCTATAATGAATTCAAGGGCAGAATCAATAATATAATAGGCATTGATCCTTATAACAAAAATGCCGATCTGCAAGTGGGCACATTGGAATATAAAACTGATCAAAAGTTTGATGTGATTTTGTGTCTGGGCTCAGTGAACTTTGGCAGTAAAGACAAGATAACAGCAGAGGTTGAGAGATGTGAAAGACTACTGGCCGATGGTGGCACAATGTTCTTTAGGGTAAATCCTGGCTTGCCGCATGACAAACCTGAAGCCGATTGGATTGAATTTTATGCTTGGAATGTTCCATTTATTATAGAGCTGAGTGAAAAATTCAACTTAAAAATACTTGATATCCGTGACGACACCAACAGCCGTAAGTATTTTGTGTATAAAAAAGTGGCTAAACCGTAGACTTTTACTATAATTGTGTTACAATCAAATGTAAATACCATATATGCAAAAAGAAACACGCAGTATATTAGATGAACTATCCAACATTTCTTACAAGAAAGATAAGGAAAATGTAGTTGAGAGCCGTGCATCTCACATAATTGATTCTGCGATTAGATTGATCACGTATATCAAAGAAAATTTTGATCCTGAAACTGCATATAAATTGGAGAAGCGTTTTCATAACTCAATCAAAACAATGGACCAAACTAAGTTCTCTAAAGGCATTGCCAGAATTAAAGAAAACAAGGACGTAAAAAATAACCTTCTGAAAATTAAAGACGGTGAATACCAAGAGGATTAAGAATGTTAATTGAAGATGTTCTCACAGAGTTCAAAAGGACACACCTAGAACACATAGAAGACATTATCATAACAGATGGCTTTGAGGGCGGCAAGGCTGTTGTAGAATATTTTAGAGGACTTTTGCTTACCTTGAAAGGCAGTAGTTCAGAAGCAGTAAAGGTGAGTGTGAAGTGGGACGGTGCACCTGCTGTTGTCTGTGGCGTAAATCCTGACAATGATAGATTTTTTGTTGGCACCAAGTCGGTGTTCGCACAAAGTCCAAAAATAAACTACACCAAACGAGATATCGCAAAAAATCATGGCACTGATGATCTCGGACAAAAACTGCTTAAATGTTTGGTGCATTTAAAAAAGATCAACATGAATGGTGTGTATCAGGGAGACCTACTATTCACAGACGAAGACATAACTAGAAAAAACATAGATGGCAAGCCACATTTAACATTCAATCCAAACACCATTACCTATGCAGTACCTGAGCAAAGTGAATTGGGAAAACAAATCGATGTGGCAAAAGTTGGTATCATATTCCATACTACCTATGTTGGCGAAACACTGGCTGACATGAATGCCAGTGCAGGGGCCAATATTGAAGAATTTTCAAAAAATAGTTCAGTGTTCTTTGATAACGCAAGTTATAAAGATGTGTCTGGCAGTGCAAAATTCACAGATGACGAAACAAAAATATTTTTGGCTGAGATAGACAAGTTGGAAAGTTTATTGTCAAGGGTGCCACGTAACCTATCTAACCTATTTGGTGCCAATCAAGATTTTGTACCATTCTTTCAGATGTATATTAATTCCATGGTCAAAGAAGGCCAGTTGCCTGAGAATAGCACACAATTTCTACAAGGCTTTAGAAAATTTTATATTGATCGAATGCAACAACAAATATCTGGTCTAAAAGCACAAAGGGCTCTGGACCTGAGACAAGATAAAATCAAACAGATGCCACGATTCCTAAACAAACTAAAGGCCCCATTACAGAACATGCTATCTTTTTACAAACAGGTGCAAAGGATGAAAATGTTTGTGCTGAAAAAAATGAACCAAGCGATGGCAATAGGATCATTTCAACAGACCGAGAATGGATTGGAAGTCACAGAACCAGAAGGATTTGTTGCTGTAGACAAGACAGGCAACGCTGTCAAACTTGTAGATAGGTTAGGCTTCAGTAGACGTAATTTGACCGCTATCAGCAAATTCAAGAAATAAATTGATAGTCTTATTCACCTGTTCACTTAATCTTTCCTTATTGAAAAACACATCATGGTTGTGCTGACGTAGTTTAATAGTTTGCAGATATAGATCTTTCCAATTTTTGTTCATTAGATCTTTACATAGTTTATGAATGGCATCAATTTTTTTAATTGAATCTTTTTCTAGGTCATAGGATTCATCAAAGTAATGGCCAAATGTTTTGAAACCCATTTCACGTAGTTTTTGCAGGTATAAATGATTACCGTGAACAACAAATATTTGTTGTGCAATAATAGGCTTCCAAATTTTCTCTGTCATAAACACATCGTGGTCGTTGTCGTTGGACTCTGATACAATATTGAAAGCAGTTTCATTATATGGTTTTTCATATATGTCCTGATCCATGCCATAAAAAGGATAGTCCGGTGCCCATGGCAATTCGTAGTCTTGTGCTAATTTTTTGTTTGGCCAAAAGCTATAAAGACTTTTTTGTAACAAATCTGTTGAAGATAATTTGTTAAACAAATTTGTCCTATGTTCTCTAACCCCTTTATTGAGATATAAGAAATCATAATTCTTTTTATTGTGATCAAAAACAAATTCCGTATCTTTGTGTTTGTGATACATGTACGACCAAAACCACGACACGCCACCTGACCATATGATATGCTGTGTGCTGACTTCGGGATACAATTCACTTTTTGAAATATTATCTGCTGACTCCCATGGCGTGGCTGATATGAAAACAAAACCTTGGCTATGCAGAAGTTTACATCTCCTTTCCAGTTCATCTTTAAACTCTATACTGCCTTTCAGCCGGTTGTTGTCGTGACGCACGTCAATTATTACAAAACGCCTGTCATAGCTGTCCAAATCGTAATTGTGTAATCGATAGTATTGCGATTCTAAACTGAATGATTGATCGGGTAGACTATGTGAACTGATAAACTGCTCTATATCTTGATGTTTACCAGTTTTCATCAAATCTGTCAGAACAAAATTACGTTGCATTTTACCCATAAATACCTTTATGTTAACACCTTTTTTAAAGTATGTATCTGAAGGCAGGATTGTTAGACGCCAAAGCGACCTACAACGATACACATTCCAAGAAATCACGGAAAGGATCTATTTGTCTTTCCTGACCCTTACGTTGCTTAGAAGTTTCCAACAGACAATAGGATTCACAAAGGCCTATGCCAATGACACGTTGGCCTATGGATCTTTTGATAGGGTGCGACCCACTTCGAATGATCTTCATAACATGCTGGCTGTTGTTGCTGGCGATCCTGAGATCACAAAAAAATTAGCCAATAAAAATGCCGCAATGGCCTTGAGGCAAAGGCAAACAGTGCCTGTGCTGGCGATTCGTAGATATCTAAGAGATTTCAAAAACAGCTTTCAATTTCTTTCAAATTTGGAATCGGCTTTAGGTATAGGCAATTTGGATTACAAAAATTTGCGTAGAGCCATAAGTGATTATGCAAATCTCGATGCTCGAAGGAAAAAACTAACAACAACCAGGCTGTTACAAGCACTTAAGGCAAAACTTTCTGGAACTGACTTACAGAGAAAGGCACAGGAGTTTGCAGACAAGCAAAAACTTGAGTTGGATAATGTTGTCGATGCAGAAAGAACCGTGCCTGGTGCAGAACTTACGCCAGACGAAATGACTGGTTACAGAGTGCTGGTGGGTGCATCAAATGTGCGACGTGCCAAAGTTGCCGCTGACATGATAAGGCAGGGCAGAGCTGTGCCGGCACCTGTTATGCAGGCCTATGCACCAGTTGTGAGAATGATCGATGACATTGTAAAAGGTGGTTATAGTTTTGTGAGGCTATTACAAAATATACATGACAGAGCAAAGAAAAAATAAATGTTTTAGATGTGCATGTTTACCGCACTGCAAAGAAGCTTGTACAAATTGCGGAACCTGTGATATCTGTGATTGTAAAGAGTGCTTAGATAAAGACTCAAAATAATAAATTAAATATTCATATATGGCAACACCAAACAATTTTAAAGTAACTGACGCTATCGGTAGCACAGATAACTTTGCTGGAGCTGAAGTAAAGTTTTTCCACATCACTCTCATACAAAGTGATAGTTCAGTGTTAGATGTTAGGACAGAACTGGACTTTGACGAAACAGTTCACAACTTAATTAGAGTGATCCTACAACGAGGAACAATATTGTATCAAAGGATAGACAACGCGGCCACCGGCAGAATAGACATAACCATGGAAAGGCCTGGCTGGACAGCATCAACTTTACAAACTGCTATCAGAGACATGGGTGATAGTGTTGGAGTCAACAACAAGTCAGTATCTTTGTCTGTAGTGGCAGAAACCGAATTAAAACTGGATAATTCTTAATATTATCGCATAATTTACCAATCTTTACCATAAATACTTGCAACTTACTGCCGGAGCGGCAGTAATGCATTTTTAATCAGAGAAAAAGGAGGATAAAAAATGCCAGCAAGTGAAAACAACACAACATTCGTATCGGCTGACAACAGCTCATTACTTGGGAAAGAACTTGAGTTTTTGACTGTGGACGCTGGCGAAGAATTAGCGAATCATTTGTTAAAAAATGAAACGCTAAATGCGATTGAAAACACAATCAGAGTTTACGGTAACATCGTAGGATCTGGTCCGTTGTTTGATACAAACGCAAGTAAAACATATATTGTTGAAGGTACTGACATGTTCGTTGGTGGTCCAGCAAGTTCAGGTGGAACGTTCACGTTCACAGAACAAGCAAGAGGTGGCACATCTGCTACAACTTTATTAGCGGCTATCAAAGCATTAGGTACAGTAGACAGTATCAACCTTAACGATGGTGGCACAACCGCGGTTGTGAACAACCTAGAAATCTAATAGAAGGAGAGATAAAAAATGGCTTTCGATAATACATTACCAGCAGGAGGCCCTGCTAACTTCCAATCACCTAATACTCTTTTTGAGGCAGAAGGTGTAGGATTAACTTTCCTTTCTGTTGACTACATTAGCGCCATGAACGCAGAGGTAACTTTTCCGTTAGCATCTGCTAACACGGCAGGTTTAGAACTTTGCAGACAAGCAATTGAAAACCAAGGTGTCAACGTTCTAGGAAGAGGTGTTCTAGCAAACTCTAACACTGAGATGACTTTCATGGTTAGAACAGATGCTTTAGACACAATCAGTTCAACAACAACTATCGCGGCGATTCAAACCGCTTTACAAGGGTTGAACAGTAACTCAAAAATAACGGCAACGATCAGTTCGGCGACAGCGGCAAGCAAAGGCTTGTCTGACACTGAAACGCAATCTGACTAATAGTTAAAGGTAGGAGGATATAACATGCCAATAGCATCAAATGCCACAGCAAATATGTCAAGAAGACAAGCATTCAACGGAAAAGGTTTAACATTCGTTGAAGTAATTTTTGCTCAGTCTATGACAGCGACAGCAACTACTCCTGACACTAAAGACTCAGACTTTCAAAAAGTTTCGGAAGTGGTCAGAGAAAAAGGTAACCTTTTAGCACAATCATACAGATTGGCGGCCAAGGCTACTGACAACGATGCCGCAGAAGCAACAGGTATCACAGCCAACAATAGTATCGACTCGTATCAGTTTATATACGAAGGTACTCCAGGTCAGCACAACACAGCGGACTCAGTTGGAGACATTAACTTGGATCCAGGTCAGAACGAAACAAGTGCACCGGCAGTGATCGCAGACGCAGAAGCAGACATCGAAGCGGAAATCAGATCAAGACTATCTGGTGACTCTTCAAACAACGACTTACAGGTGAAAGTAAGATTTTTACCTGCAGACGGCGTGGTATCAACAGGTATCGACGCAGTGTACGGAATGTTTGATCAAAGAGGTGACGCATAATATTGAGTAGTTAATATTACCAAAGGGCGGATCTATATTGTAGGTTCGCCCTTTTTTTGTGAGTAAATAATCCTATGCCAACACACATAGACGAAGCAGTCAAAATAATTCTAAGCAAAGATTCAAAACTCAGAGAGATCACACCGATCATTTACGCACTGCCAGAAAAAATGCCAGAAGGATGGACGGACCTGAGGCGTATGAGATATCTCGATCATGATCTCAGTGCAGGCAGAAATATTAAACGTTGGCTGTGGCGTGATTATAGTCCTGAATTGATCCTGCAACAAAGGCCCTTTGACAAATACGAGGATCAGAGCGAAATATTCACAGGTATAAGACATCCACTTGAACGTTGGTGGAGCGGCATTAAAGACTTTATGTATTTCTTGCCCTACTACTCATGGTGGACCAACGAGGCAATCATGGCACAATGGCCACACTTTCACAGAGCCACTTTGAGATTGCACGACATAATGGAAGAGGTCAAACCACAACACTTGATAAAGATCGATGGAGGCATAGATCAAAGGCTATGCAATTTTGCTAGGAAACACAGACTTCTATTTTACGGTACCCTGCCGCACGAAAAACACATCCGACACAGAAGACCAGACATAATGAAGATGGAGAAGATCGGCGAAAGGCAATTGAAACAATGGCTTTTGAAAAATCCTGACTACCAAAAAAAATTAGATGATTACTTGGAGCCTGATTGGCAGTATTGGAATAAGGTAGAAGATCAAGAATAATGTATGAGTTTCGTGTTCACACCCTAGTAGATATAACTGACAACGGACTTTTACAAAAACCTTTTCCTTTCAAGACGCTTGGTGGCGAAGTGGTTCATGACAAACAAAGTTTGGCCATGGCACGTAACCAAAACAACAATTTCAACACCATGTTACAATTGTTACAGATCAGAGGAAACATCACATGGGAACAACCACCCATGCGGTTGGACCAGACTTTAGGCAACACCGGCTTTGGAAGATTCTACGAAGGCAAACACAATAGTTGGCATTTCCAATTTTTCACAGAACAGATGGAGGTCTACGGTGATGCACAGGATCCAACAGGGCAACTGAAGGATGACTTCAATCTTGTACCTATCATAAATTTTTGCAAGGAAACCGCTACCTTTCCAACAAGCACTTTTATCACACAGGATCACAACACAATAAACACATACTTTTCGTACACAGGAATTTACAATAAATAGTAATGGTTAAGGCACAAATAGGCAAATACAAAGGCAGTTCAGGCTATGGCTCAGGCACATATACAGGCTCTAATATTCGAGGTACGGAACCTCAAAAATGAGATTAGAAATTATATGAGTACAACTGAATTAGAAAAACAAAATTTAGAAGCACACGTAGATCTGTGCTCGGAGAGATACAAAGGCCTACACGACAGGCTTTCAGCAATTGAAGTGCGACTTGGCAAGATGAACGAAGAAATGACAGCAGGTCATAAGAGCACTTCCAAAACAATTATCGCCACTGCCGGCACAGTGGTCGCAGGATTATTATCAACCGTGGTTGTTATCCTGATGAAAATGCCAGGCTAAACAGATTTAAATTTACCAATTACATATGTACGTACAAATAGCACCGCGATGCCGGGTATGGATCACAGACACCCAACTTGACTTTATCAGGACCCATCGCGATCATCCTTTCCGCAACACAGATCTACATCCGTTAGAAGTCGACATAGCAAAACAACTTGCTGACAAATCAATCTTAGTAAGGAAAAAACTTGACACAGGCGTTCAATATGCTTTAAATAGACGCATAAGATTTGTTCAAGATGCCGATAAAAAATAAACAGGAACTGGTTAAGCAGATTGAGGCTTATGGTTTAAAACATAAGTTGGCGGAAATTGCACGGCGTGAAGAAAAACGCAGACCGTTCCGTCATTTACCAAAACAATTTTCAAAAGGTATCCTGATAGGCAACATTGCTATCGTGCCAAAAAAACATACAGGAACAAGATACGCCTATGTTATTGCAGACATGGTTGAGGCGAGGATATTGCATGATGATATAAATTTAAAACAGACTGCAATTTTGACCGCACACTATCTGGCGGATGGCAGGCAAGTGCCGAACAACGTGCTAAATTACGATACACATTTTGCTTCTAAACTATTTGAAATACAGCAATTTAAGGCCACTATTAAATTGGCCCGTAAAGCAAAGGACGACGTAAAAGAACAGATCTATCAGCAGAGATTGGATGATGCAAACTATTATGCCGACGAATATAAGGCCAAAATACAAGATATTTTCCATTCAACGTTTGGAGTGTAGCAACTAAATAAACTTGTATGAACAGCTTAGAATTAACAAAACCTATTACAACCGAAAGTCTTTTAGCAGAATTTGAATCCAGATTCAATCAAACCATGGACCTAAGCAAGTTTACAAAAGAAGAATTGGAAGACACAGCAAATCACATAAGAACAAAAATTCATAACATCACACAAAACACACATTTTGGTGAAGAGCTTAAAAACAATGACTATCAAAAAAGCCAAATGATGCTTGACATTGTGAATCAAGCAATCAACGAATACGGTGGCAACATGGCAAGTTCTATTATTGGCAAGGCCACAGGCGAAATCAAAGACAAACTATCAAAAGGACAAGCAGTGAGTCCAGCAGATAGGAAAGCGGCGGCACAGGCCATGAAGACAGAGGGTGTTGAAGAACAATCAGAATTAATATTAGCGGCCAAGGACATGATGGACAAAGTCACAGGGTACTTGGAAGATCTAGCAACAATGAAAACAGAAGGTGTGCTAGAATTGGCAGACAGAATCAGAGACGAAATGGGAGCAGACAAGGCAGATGCTTTCATGCAAAAAATCCAACCAGCGATTGAACAGGCGGAGGCGACTTTAACGACAACTAGGCAAGAACTAGACAACGGTGTAAGAATTTTGACCGGAGAAGAAGTTGCTTCAGACCCTATGGGCGCCGATGACACGATGAACATGGATACAGATCTAGACTCACTGGACTCGGAAGGTGGAGAAGAGGACGATGAGTTTGGAGCCTCTGATGCCGAAGCAGGTGGCACAGAGCCAGAAGGCAGAGAACAAAGAGAAAGCAGAGAAGTGTTCGAAGCTTCAAACAGGATCTACGGCAAGTTATCGGGGAAGTAACCCCATGAGATTTTACGAATTCAATCAAGATAAAGATATTAAAAACGCATTGATGAATGTTCTTATGAACATGCAAGGTGATGCCGACGAAAGAGATACCTCAACAGAGATCAGTTTGGATGCTGTCAAAAGCATCATGTCCAACACAGGATACCCGGCGTTCAACTACGAAGTGTTCAAGAAAATGTATGACCAAGACAATGATCTTAAAAACATAGTTGCAGACTTTGATCAAGACAAAATTGTGGTAAAGACCGATAAAGAAGCAGACAAGGATCCTAAAATGGATTTTGACAATCAAGGTTCAACCGATGTGGTTAAGAAGATGGCCAAGTCTGCTATGAATAGAAGAAAATAATCCGATAATTACTAATATGTATAACAACTATATTACGGTTGACGCCGTCAATCATATTAACGCAGAGTTGTCAAATTATTGCAACGCGGCCTGTCCTATGTGTGCAAGATTTGATTCCGATCAGAAATTGGTTAAGGCAATCACCAACAATAGACACACGACTCTCGATGACATACAATACAAGATAGGACCAGATGTTATTAAAAATTTAAAAATGTTTAGATCCTGTGGCAACGTTGGCGATGGTACAATGAATCCAGAGTGTTATGACATATATGAATTCATTAGGAAAACAAATCCAAAAGCCACCCTCACACTTAACACTAATGGTGGTGCCCGAACTCCGGAATTTTTCAAAGAGATGGCAAAACTGGGTGTGGTAATTATTTTTTCGATTGATGGCCTGCAAGATACAAACCATCTATACAGAAGAAATGTAAAATGGGAAAAGATAATGGAAAATGTAAAAAGTTTTACTGATGCAGGGGGCATAGCAATTTGGGATTATCTTATTTTTAGACACAACGAACATCAAATAGACGAAGCAGAAGCATTGAGTCAACAATTAGGTTTTGTCAGCTTCAATCGTAAAACCACAACCAGATGGGATGACTTTGACAAAGACGGCAATTGGTTGCAAAGGAAAAAAATTGCTGTAGATGATTACGAAATAGAAAAGCCAAATGCTGATAATGTTCAAAAATATTCTAATAAAAAATGGGCCAAACACGAAAGAGTCACAAGCCAAAAAATAATTTGTCAGTCATTTTCAAATGCGAACGTTGAAATATTTCTACACGCAAATGGAAACGTGTCCCCTTGTTGTTATCTCGGAGACCTTGCATTACACGAGTCAAAGAACCTTATTTCGGATTACGATAGTGTGAATATCCATCATAGGTCATTAAAAGAAATACTGAATGGCAACTACTTTCAAGAAATATGGAAAGGCATACAAGGTAAAATGCAAAAATATAAATTACAGACTTGTCAACAAGTTTGTGGAGTCTGTCAATGACAAAGTCCTATTGTGCTTTTCCTTTTCAACATCAGTACATACACATGTCTGGTTCCTTAAGATTGTGTTGTGCAACTATGGAAAATGCAACTGATAAAAAGGGTGACAGATTGCACGTCAACAATGATTCTTTGCAGAAAATTTGGAATAGCGATTACATGAAGGATGCCAGATTGAAAATGGCCAACGGCGAAATACTTACGGCTTGTACCAAATGTGTACAGCAAGAAGCACGTGGATATAAATCAATGCGAAATGAATCCAACAAGGAAACTAATCTCTCTAACCTAAAGGCCGATGGATCCATGGATTACATGCCCCACTCTATGGAATTACACTTTGGCAATGTTTGTAACCTTAAATGCAAGATGTGTGGACAAGATTATTCTAACCAGGTGGGCAAGGAGATATTAGAAATTGGTGAGAAGGATAAAGATTTTTTGTCTTGGGTATATAAACAGAGTGGCAATGTAAACAACTGGACAAATAATCTTTCTGTTGAGTACACATGGTTTCAAAATAAAAAAACTAAACAGCGACTGATAGACTATGTTAGCAAACACATTACAAGATTGACCATTATCGGCGGAGAGCCAACAATTATTCCTGAATTCTATGAACTACTCGATTATTGTTTTAAAAATAATACCTTACAAAATAAGGACATAACCATAGTAACCAATTTAACAAACACTAATCCAAAGATGACACAATGGTTACCAAAAATGAAATCATGGACTATCTGGGCCAGCCTAGATGGCATAGGAGAAGTTACTGAATATATTAGGTATCCAAGCAATTTTAAAAAGGTTTCTGAAAATTTAAACTATTACAAAAGTCTTTCGGACACACATGGCAACGGAAAAATAACCTTTAGTCCAGCTGTTCAACTTTTGAACATACATCAGCTTGATGACATGCTAAAATGGTTTATAAAGTTTTCAGATGGTGACTGGGGAAACACGGTGAACATATCATGGATGTCTCAAGTATGGTATCCAAAAATTTGTAACTACGATACCGCTCCTAGAAACTATAGATTATGGGTAGCGGATAAATTAGAGAAGAGTAAAGACTACTTTACAGGCTATGCAGGAATCTCTTATTTCTATAATAAACAAATTGAAAATTTACGTAAAGATACACTTGATAAAGAAACTGAACAACATTTACAAAATTCTTTCATGAGATACAACGACACACAAGACAAACATCGGAGACGTAACACCTGGCGTGAACTTTTACCATTATTGGAAGAAGCTTTGACAAAAAACCTAAAGTAATATACAATATGTCTATGAAGATATCAGAAGATGTGATCAAAAGCAAAGGGATCACCTATGTTCAAAAATATCCATACGGCGAATTGGCAAGAGTAACCAAAGATAAAAAGAGGCATTATGAAACGCCAGATGGCAGACAGGTGCCCAGTGTTACAACTGTTCTTTCAGCCACCAAGGACATGACACATCTGCAGGCATGGCGCAAAAGAGTTGGTGCCGAGAAGGCCCAACAGATCACAACAGAGTCTGCAAACATAGGAACGGTGATGCACCGTAGTCTAGAAAAACATGTTAAAGGAGAAGATAGAAAACCAGGTTCGAATCTAATACAACAGAAGGCGCATAAAATGGCCAATGTGATAATTGATAATGGATTAAATGATGTGAGTGAAGTATGGGGTTCTGAAGTATCTCTTTACTATCCCGAACTTTACGCAGGCACGACCGACCTAGTTGGCGTGTACAAAGGAGAGCCTGCAATAATGGATTTCAAACAGGCAAGAAGGTTGAAGAAGAAAGAATGGGTAGAAGATTATTATCTCCAACTGGTCGCCTATGCAGAAGCACACAACAAACAATATGACACGCAGATAAAAAATGGGCGTATCTTTATTTGTACACAAGACAACGAATATCAAACGTTTGACATAGACAACTACGATAATTGGGTAGGTAAATGGTATGCCAAACTGGAAGAATACTACAAAAAAGTACTAGATTAAATAACATTGATGAACACAGAACCAGATAAATTCTGTAAGGCTCCGTTCCGCGGGATGGTCGTAGACAACGACGGCACATTGATGCCTTGTTGTGAATTCATACGTGATGAATCTTCTTTGCCACAATACAAGATATGGGAATTCGAAAAATACAAAGCGGATACCAAGCTAAGGCAGAAGATGCTCGATGGCGAAGTCGATGGAGGTTGTACATATTGTATCAAACGTGAAGACAATGGAATTAATAGGCGGGCTTATCATAGTAGACTTTTCAAGGAACCTTTTGATTCTTTCAACCCAGAAACATTTGATATTGGGCATTTGGAACTAAGGCTTGGTAATTTTTGTAACTTGAAATGTACAATGTGTGGTCCTTATGCAAGTTCACAATGGTCTGCCGAAGCAAAAAAATATACTGAAAAGTTTAGTAAATTTGGCATTGGATATCTAAAGTCCGATCATGATTGGATCAACGATGAGGATAACAAGGCATTGTTGAATGATATTTTAAGGAATTGTGTATCGGCAAATTTTGGAGGTGGCGAACCTTTTATTAATCCTTACATAAATGATTTTCTTAGAGAAATTAAAAAGGATGCCGAGCTATCATTTAATACAAACGGCACTACTCTTAAAGATAGCACCCTAGAATTGTTACAAGATAGGCCAAATTTGATTATTAACATAAGCCTAGATGGGATAGGAAAACACAACAACTACATTAGAAGCGGAAGCAATTGGAATGACATAGAAACAAATGTAAAAAAACTTAAGGAAAAAAATATCAAATTATTATTTTACTATATTCTACAACACACCTCTCTTTACACATTCCGCCAGGTATATGAGTACTGCACTAAGAATGATATCGAACTTGAAATTGGGGAGATCTATGGCGGCTCTGTTGATGGATCAGGGCATCTCACCTTAGACAGTGCCAAACAGGATGATGTTGATTCATTCAGGAAATGGCTAGGCACGATAAACTCTCCTAAAGTTAAAGTAGTAGATAATTGGTTGTCAAAATACGAATACAACGACACATTACATCGCAGGTTCAAGCAATATTTCAACATGTTAGATAGTGTAAGAGGAACAAATTTTGTCAAAACGTTCAATCCTTGCTGGACATAAATAACTGCATCATGCCGATAGTACAGATATCAAGAATACAGCACAGACGTGGAAAACGCACGGATCTGCCGCAATTGGCCGCAGGTGAGTTAGGCTGGGTAATTGACGAGCAAAGACTTTTTATAGGAAATGGTACCGTGGCGGACGGTGCGCCAGCGGTGGGAAACACAGAGATTGTAACATCTGGCAGTTCAGGATTTACAACTGCACTATCCTACACTTACAAAGGATACCTAGGAGATTCAACTCCGATTGTCACAGGCGCATCCGGCGATGTTAGTAGAACATTACAACAAGTTTTAGATGATAAAGTATCTGTCAAGGCCTTTGATGCAAAAGGCGACAATTCAACAGATGACACTTCAGCAATACAAAGAGCGATAGACGAATTATATTCCGACACAGATCAAGATGATACAAGAGCAAGAAGAACATTGTTTTTTCCTGCCGGCGTGTACAAGATCACATCCGCACTTACAATTCCTCCTTTTGCACATATAGTTGGAGAAGGGCCAGACAAAACAATTATAAGCAATTCTGGAGCCACCAACGCAGTTGCGGTGACGGAAGACGATGACGGAAACGTTTATGGTTCTATTGGTTCAGCTTCGGCAACAACACCTACACAAATACATATCACTGGAATAACATTCAAGAACACAGTCGCCTACGGAGGAATCAGTATCGATAATGCAACAAACATGTATTTTAATAATTGTAAGTTTCAAGGATCTTATACTTCAGGTGGTGATGATAATTCGAATTCAAAAGGAGTAACTGTAAGGTCGACTACCGCACTTCCATGTTCAAAAATTATTTTTAATCAATGCCAATTTACAAAATTTGCAAGGCTTGTGGATTTCAGTTTTGATGTAACAAACGTAAGGTTTACAAATTGTGACTTTACTGAGGCATTCTATGGAGCCATATTTGGTGAATCAGTCGACGGATCAACAAATGGTTTGACCATAGGGCCAAGAGATATTCATTTCAATGGCAACAGCTGGTCAACAATAGGACAACAAGCCATTTATGTTAAACAAACAAGCACAACCACGGGCAGTCAAACAAGGAATGTTATCAGCTATGGAAACTGGTATTCGGAAACGGTTGGTAATAATTTTGAAGGCGTGAATAGTATAAATGAAGTACCGGTATTACAATTTGACAATGACGAGTGTACTTCCATACTAGATTTCTTTGAAAGGACAGATCAAAGGGATACTAATTTTGGTGACTCGACAGATCCATCAAACACCCCGCCAGAGGTTCAAGGCATAGGTTTACACAGAAAAGCGGTTAGACAAATTACTTTATCAGACAACACATCGTCGGCCACCGATACCGGAATATATCTTCCTGGATTTACTGATAAGGGAGTAAGAATAACCTACAAGATGAACAGGGGCGCCAAGTATAGAACAGGTGTATTCACCATCAGTGCGGCGGGTGAGCTATGCACACACAACGATGACTTCGAAGAAACATCTGATGTTGGTGTTATACTATCAGCCAAGACATCGGACGGTGACTCAACTGCTGGGAACGACACAATCCGTGTTCAATACACGACAACATCTGACTCATCCACAGACGTCACGATGGAATATCAAGTAGAAATTTTAGTATAATTATTTTACATGACATTACTGATTAACGGATGCAGTTTTGCGGAGATATGGAAACCATCTATAGATTTTATTAAAAAATTACATTGTGATAAGGCGGTAAATTTAGGAAGGCAAGGAACAAGTTTTGATAGAACTATAAGAACCACAATCGAGTACATTTCAAATAATCCAAAACCCAGGTTCGTGCTTATTCCTATTACTTTATCTACCCGTTGGGAATTATCTATTGCTAAAAAAGATGTTAATATTGATGGCACTTGGTTTCCAATGCAAAATCCCGAATATATAGACTATGATTCTGTTGATCAATCTGTGTCACACGATAAAATAAAAAGTTTGATTGAAAATTATTATGGAATCATCCCAAATATTAGAACCTATTGGGATAGAATGTTTACAAATTTGATAGGGCTTACATCATTTTTAGAGTTGAACAACATAAAATATCTGTGTTGGGATATGTGCAACAATTTTCAAAAGAAGCATATTAATAATTATAAAGGTTTTGATAAATTAAAAATTATCGAGTCCAATAAAAACATAATTGATTTGTTTAGTTTTTGTGGCAACAGGCACATGTTTGATAATTTACCAGAGTCAAAACAAAGAAATTTAGATCCTTTCATGCATCATCATGATCATAAGCAATATTTAGGATTGGAAAAATATCTAATAGACTACTTAAATCACAGGTTGTGATAATTAAATCCGTAGACAAAAAAACTTTTTTATCGTAATATTAGCATAAAATAAAAACGCAAAACGACAACCTAGTTTTGCTATTATGACAGGTGAAAAAATTTTGGAAAAACTTAATAAACTAACTTTTAGATAAATATGGATACACAAACAAAGACAATCAAAACAAAAAATAAAAAAGTAATAATGCCGAACACCAACTCTAGTACAATCAAAGTTCAAAAAAGAGATGGCAGGCTAGAACCCCTAGATATTAATAAAATTCATTTCGTAGTCGAAGAGGCCTGCGAAGGACTCTCCGGCGTGTCTTCGTCTCAGATCGAGATGAATGCCAACATTCAGTTCTATGATGGCATGACGACTAAGGACATCCAAAATGTTTTAGTAAGATCTGCAAATGATTTAATAAGTTTAGAAGCTCCAAATTATCAATATGCCGCGGCAAGACTTTTGTCATATGATGTCAGAAAAGAAGCACACGGTCAATATGAATACATTCCATTATTAAAATTAGTTTTAAGAAATATCCGTCTGGGTGTGTATGACAAAGGGATAGTGGACAAGTACACAACCAGTGATATAAAAAGATTCAACACATGGATAAGAAGAGATAGAGACTTGAATTTCACATATGCAGGATTGAGGCAAATTGTAGACAAATATCTTGTGCAGGACAGAAGCACAGGACAGTTGTATGAAACTCCGCAGGACATGTACATGATGATTGCGGCAACTTTGTTTGCAGACTATCCAACAAAATCAAGAATGTCTTATGTAAAAAAATACTACGATGCAATCTCACAACACAAAATTAATATTCCAACGCCGGTTATGGCAGGAGTAAGAACACCCATAAGACAATTTGCTTCTTGCGTTCTTGTAGACAGCGATGACACTTTGCCAAGTATCTTTTCAAGTGATATGGCAATAGGTTTGTATGTTGCCAGAAGAGCAGGCATAGGAATAAACGCAGGCCGTATCAGAGGTATAAATTCTAAAATAAGGGGAGGGGAGGTCCAACACACAGGAGTCATTCCGTTCCTTAAAAAATTCGAATCAACTGTGAGATGTTGTACACAGAATGGTGTGCGTGGTGGAAATGCAACCGTACACTTTCCTATATGGCATCCTGAGATCGAAGACATACTGGTTCTAAAAAACAACAAAGGCACAGAGGACAACAGAGTGAGACGGATGGATTATTCTGTACAAATATCAAAACTGTTTTATGAAAGATTTATGAACGAAGAAGATATCAGCTTGATATCTCCACACATGGCACCAGGATTATACGAAGCATTTGGCACAGAAGAGTTTGATGACTTGTATTTAAAATACGAGCAAGACAAAACAATTCCAAAAAAAACTGTGCCAGCACAAGACTTGTTTTTTGATTTGCTTAAAGAAAGAGCTGAAACTGGTCGTATCTATATCATGAATATAGACCACGCGAATTCTCATAGTTCATTCAAAGACAAAGTGTCAATGTCAAACCTTTGCCAAGAGATCACATTGCCAACAACACCCATACAGCACATAGACGACGACAACGGTGAAATAGCACTATGTATTTTGTCGGCAATAAACGTGGGTGGCCTAAAAGATTTGAACGAGTTGGAAAATTTATGTGACCTCAGTGTGAGAGCACTGGATCAAATCATAGATTATCAAGATTATCCTGTGAAGGCGGCTGAGGTAAGCACAAAGAAAAGAAGGAGTTTAGGAATAGGTTATATCGGACTTGCACATTATCTTGCCAAGAACGGTGTTAAGTATTCAGATCCAAAGGCCTGGGAGTTAGTTGATAGATTATCCGAAGCGTTCCAATACAATTTGTTGAGAGCAAGTTGTAATCTTGCTGAAGAAAAAGGCAAATGTGAAATGTTTGATAGAACAAAATATGCTGATGGACAATTACCTATCGATCATTACAAAAAAGAGATAGACGAAATAGTGCCACACAAACAAAGAATGGCATGGGAGAGTCTAAGGAAAGATATTGCCAAAAATGGATTAAGACATTCAACATTATCAGCACAAATGCCGTCTGAAAGTTCTTCGGTTGTCAGCAACGAAACAAATGGCATAGAACCTCCAAGAGCACTGCTTTCGATTAAAAAATCCAAAAAAGGGCCACTAAAACAGATAGTTCCAGGCTTTCCTAAATTAAAGAATGATTACACACTGCTTTGGGACATGCCTAGCAACGAAGGTTATATTAATGTAGTTGCCATGATGCAGAAATATTTCGATCAAGCAATATCAGGAAATTGGAGTTATAACCCATTAAAATTTGAAAACAATGAGGTACCATTATCAGAAATGGCACAAGATATGTTAACAACTTACAAGTTTGGTTGGAAAACATCTTATTACCAAAACACTTATGACTTCAAAGGAGAAGAAGAAGATCTTCAACCGGCTGGCATAAGCACTGCCCAAGAGGATGAAGGAGAGGACGTGATACTAGAGCCTGAAAATCCAACATACGTAAATGGGGTAAATGGATCTCAGAAGATAAGTACAACCGCGGGCGAAGAAGGTGAGTGTGAAGCCTGTACAATTTAACAAAAATTATAAATTATGAGTAAGACTGTTTTTAACCAGAAGGATATCGATTTCACTAAACAACCAATGTTTTTTGGTGAAGATGGTGGTGTGCAAAGATATGACACTTTCAAATATCCTCAATTTGACAAGCTGAATCAAACAATGATAGGTTACTTTTGGAGACCGGAAGAGGTGTCTTTACAAAAAGATAGAGCAGACTTTCAAACTTTCAGACCAGAGCAAAAACACATATTCACATCTAACTTAAAATATCAAACACTGTTGGACAGTGTGCAAGGCAGAGGACCGAGCCTTATGTTCTTGCCATATGTTTCAAATCCAGAACTTGAAGGTTGCATTGTAACTTGGGATTTTTTTGAAGCAATACATTCACGTTCCTACACACATATCATGAAGAATGTTTACCCTGATCCAAGTGAAGTGTTTGACACAATTTTGAATGATAAAGAAATATTGAAAAGAGCAAAATCGGTCACAGGCGAGTATGACAAGTTTGGTAAGATGGCAGAAGACTATTTTGTAAAGGGCAAAGGCGAGATAATAGATTTGAAAAGGCAATTGTATCTTGCGATGATGACAGTAAATTTACTAGAAGGTTTGCGTTTTTACATTTCATTTGCTTGTACATTTGCATTTGGTGAACTAAAACTTATGGAAGGTTCTGCAAAAATTCTTTCTTTAATTGCAAGAGACGAGGCAACTCATCTTAATTTATCAACACATGTGTTGAAAGCATGGTACAAAGGTGATGATCCCGAGATGACAAAAGCAATAAAAGGAACTGAAAAAACTGTCATACAAATGTTCAAAGATTGTGTTGAAGAAGAAAAAGCATGGGCAAAACATTTGTTCAAAGATGGATCAATAATCGGACTCAACGAAAGATTGCTAGGTTCATATGTTGAATGGACGGCGAACAAACGATTAAGAGCATTGGGCTTTGATCCATTGTATGACGTACCAGCATCACAAAATCCACTTCCATGGACACAGCACTGGCTGTCTAGCAAAGGTATGCAGGTGGCTCCACAGGAGACAGAAGTAGAGTCGTACATTGTTGGTGGCATCAAACAAGATGTCAAAAAAGGCCAATTCAGTAAATTTAAACTTTAAAAATATTTAAAATATGGATAATAAGGATTACAAACCTGTTCATACCAATAAGGTAAAAGACAACACTTCTCCTTTCACAGGGGCCTTAGGTTGGTTGGACAATCGACTACCCATCTTTAGAATGTTCAAGCATGAATATCTTGACTTCCAGGTGCCAAAAAATCTAAACTATTTTTGGAGTTTCGGAGCCATACTTACATTTTGTTTGTTAGGACTCATAGCCACAGGATTGGTATTAGGTATGCACTACAAACCAAGTGTGGCCGAAGCATTCGATAGCGTTGAAAAGATAATGCGAGATGTAAATGGAGGTTGGCTGTTGAGGTACGCCCACATGAACCTGGCCTCATTCTTTTTCATTGCAGTGTACATTCATATGTTCCGCGGACTATACTTTGGCTCATACAAAGAACCAAGACAGCTGATGTGGATATTTGGAATAATAATCTACTTCCTAATGATGGCCACTGCTTTCCTAGGATATGTTCTACCATGGGGGCAGATGAGTTACTGGGGAGCAACCGTAATAACCAGTCTGTTTAGTGCCATACCCCTTGTGGGAGATTCTATTGTGACTTTACTATGGGGCGACTACGCAGTTGGCGACGCTTTCTTAAACAGGGCTTTTGTGTTACACTGGTTAATCGCATTCATCATTGTGGCGGTCGTAGTATTCCATGTAATTGCTTTACACATGACAGGATCGAATAATCCAACCGGTGTAGAGCCAAAGGATACAAGAGATACCGTATCGTTCCATCCTTATGTTACCGTTAAAGATCTCTACGCATTTTTAGTTTTTATTTTGATTTTCATGTTTTTCTTGTTTAACTTTCCAAACATACTAGGTCATCCAGACAACTACATCGAAGCCAATCCGTTGGTCACACCAGCTCACATAGTTCCTGAATGGTACTTCCTTCCTTGGTACGCTGTCCTAAGAGCTATCCCAGATAAACTTGGGGGAGTGATAGCTATGGTGTCCGCAATCGGAGTGATGGGACTTTTACCATGGCTGGATACATCGAAAATTAAATCTTCTATATATCGGCCAATCTGGAAACAATTCACTTGGTTCCTAGTAGGAGACTTCTTCTTACTGATGTATGTTGGTGCCATGCCGGCCGAAGGGCTTTGGATACTTTTGGGTAGGATCGGGACAGGCTACTGGTTTGCATACTTCCTAATACTGGCACCTGTGGTAGGTTGGCTTGAAAAGCCACGATTGATACCAGAGGCCATACATCTGCGTGATAAGAAATCATAGCTGTTTTTAGCTTCTATAAATAATCGTATGCCAGGTATATCAAGAAATATAATCGATAAAGCCTTGACAGGTCATGCCTGCACGAGGGCAATTGGTGTGAAAGCATCGCAGTTCCAAGTGTTTGCCAATGGAATAGCCATATTGAGGCCAGGGGACAGGCTGTTGCCACACACCATACTAAGGAAATGTGGCCCCACCTTTTGTTGTGTGCCTCATGCGGCGAAAGTCAAAAGAGGATCACCGAATGTCTTTATCAGGAACAAGCCAGTTGCAAGAGAAGGCGATAGTGCTGATTTTGGTAAGATGTTACGTGGATCACGAAATGTATTTGCCAACGGTGGCGGTGGTAGATTGTAATGGCTGTCAATAAAGGACTCAAATCACTATCGGAGTCTACTCCAAATTTTTCTAATCAAGGTTTAGAGAATGCAATTAATAATTTAAAAATAGGTTGGGTGGCAAAGTCAATCCAACTAGATACTGCCATTGAAGATAGCACTGTATTAACGAGTTCACAAAAAAACGATCTTAGAGATGACATAGATAATGTACCACACTTAAACATTGGTAGATATCTAGGAGAATTGGTCAGGCACACCAACACTATACTTGACGGTTCTATTATCCCAGGGAACCCAGACATCACTGGCACCCCGGAAGATCAAGGACAAGGTTCTTTCTTGGAGATTCTACAGCTTGTACAAAGTGTGCAATCTTTGATTCCAGAATTGCTTGGAGTAACACCTGGTGAGAAAAACAGATCTGTAAATGATCACCTAGGGTCTCTCAATAATATATTCTTAGATACAGAAGATAGCAGTCAACCTGTTTTCATAAGTCTACAAGAGGCAATAACATTTATCAATAATGCTGGCTTGGCCACAGATACCACATATCAATCAGCCATAGATGACCTTAAAAACTTTGTGGTTGGATTGACGGGTGACTCAACAGATTTTCAAACCAGTTTGGATAACAGAGCCACAACTTTAGCCACAGCACAGACAAATTTTAATAATGCCCTGGCATCCGAACCTTACCTCACAAAGAGAACACAACTTGTCAATAATAGGGAGAGTATAGTAACACAAAAGAATCTTGAAAGTTCAAACATATCAAACTTGAGAACTTTTACTGAAGATTTAGCAGACAACCAGGCATTCACCGCCCTGGCAGAGGATCCCGCTCTTAGACAATTAATGGCGAGGGTGGCTCAAAATGAAAATTGGCAAAATTATTTCAATGACTATGAAGCCAATCAAGAACAACTTAATCCAATATATACAACGGAGTCTGACTCTGATAAGTCAAGCGTCATCGATGCAGTTTTGGCCAGTAGGGGCCTGCCCGATGTTTTAGATCACACCGACTTGGATGCGGTGGCTGGAAAAGCCAAAAAGGATGACAGGATCGACACAAAAGGTTTTGATTTTTTGTTTGTTGAAAGTATTATCACCAAATGCTGTGAACAACTGGGCCTCAGCACAAGAGGCAGTATCATAAACCAAAGTCGTAGACTGCTTAATAATCTCGATGAGAGAGACAGAGAAATAGTGTCGCTCGAATTAGATCAAAACGAATCAAACAGCACTATCAGTTAAATTTAGTTATATGCCCCACTTCTGTTGCAAGGCAGGGGCCGCCCCTGAGATCATTGGTTATTACGCCGCTAATCTCAATCCGGATATACCAACCGTTAGGTCAGCAAATCCTAATGCTCTTTTGTTTGCATTTAAAAACTGGCCGTTACCTCGTTCCAACTGGACAAACTCCACATTTCTTTACACGCCCGTCGATCCTAGTTCACCCCCGGAAGGGATTACATAAGCCACCAAGTAATAAATTGGTGGAGGTGGTCGGTACTGCCCCGACGTCCGCAACGTTTATTCCAAATGTATCAACGTCTGCGTCATATTTAAGCATAGACTTGACCTTTTGTCAATCTTGTGCTAAATTAAAATATATGCCAAAAAATAGAATTTTCAAATTTAATGACGGGACAGAGACCAAAGAGGTTGAAGCTCTTTCTTTCAAGAAGGCCGTGAAGTCATTTCAGGGCAGTTCTAAGGCCAAGATGGTAACTATTGAGTGGACGACGAAGAATGGGGAGGTCTACGTCAAAGACCAACTATTACCATTAGGTAGAAAGAAAAAGCTAGGAAGATAATGAGAATTAGTCACAACCCGTTAGTCAGATTAATCGTAAAACTGAGAATGGCCTGGGCAGACTGGCGTGGACATCACGGCAAGGTCTGGGACTACGAGCCTGGTGAGTACTATATGGGCCGTCACAAAGGCCATAGAGATCACGAGAAAAGACACGGAATAAAGTAGTCCAAATCACATAGCACATAACTTATAGTAGCATAACTGGCTCTACTCAATGATATTAAATATTAATGTCAAGGGGTAAGTCAATGTTTAAATGGGCACAAAAAAGAACCAATTATTGGTCTAATATACGAAAGAAGGCACCTAAAGTTCCTGATATCACGTGTCCTGACATTGACCAAATACTGACTATTTGTGAGAAGGCAATTGATAAAAGACTAACAGAGGCAAAGTTTAAAAGAATTGAACGCATAATGGAAAAACTAAGAAAAAACAATGAATTACTGCGTGAGTCAGGTGTGTACTGGCACAATTCATGCAAAGAAACTGTAAGAGATTTATTAGGAAAGAAAAAAACGAGGTAAGCAAATGTGGAAAGTAATTATAGTGGTGTGTACTCTAGGAAACCCATGTGTGGTAATGCAGGAAGACCCTATAAAATATTATAATAACAAAAGCGAATGCATGGCAAATGCTTCGGCGAAACATAGCAGAATACTTGAATCTTTCTCTGTGTACGGATATCAAATAGAAAAATCTGACTTCACCTGTGAGCAGATTCCAAATGCGATCTAAAACATGAAATGGTTCCTAGTTGTATATTTCCTGGTAGGCACAGAATGGCACACAGCGGAGAGCTTAGATAGAGAAGGCTGGTATCGTGTTAAACACCCTGATGCTGAATCATGCATCCAGGCCCAGTGGGAGTTCACATCAATTACCAACACAGACGCAATCCGTGCCAGTTGTGAATTGCATTAGATTGACATTTTCATTTTCCTATATTATACTAGTATAGTATTTTTAGATTTAGCCTATTGTTGGCATGTTCTAACGATACAGCATATTAACTATAGGAGATTGTATGAGCAAGGTAAAAATGCTTCTTGACGTTGTCGACGAGGTTAAAAAAGAAGCACCACAAGATGTACCAAACTGGACAAGCAAATTAGCAGAAGCAAAAGTAAATTTACAGAATCAAATAGCAAAAGGTAGGTTGTTACCCAAGGGAGTTGAGGATCATCCATTAGAGCACTTTGCGTTCAACTATTCGGTGCAACGTGACGTGAGGGCAGGACATGTGATGAACATCATGAAGAAATTTGACCCACGTGTGTGTTGTCCTGTATCAGCGGTCAAAAGGTCAGACGGAGAGACACTATACATATTTGACGGACAACATCGAGCAGTGGCTCTTGCATTGCTTGGTTGGAAAAAGATACCAGTCACAATAGTAGAAACAGACGAGCCGGCCTTTGACGCCGAAGCATTTGAGATAGTGAATGACTCTGGCATACTGAGAGCAGGCACGGAAGAGATTCATAGATGTCTATTGCATAGATACAAAATGGGAGAAACAGAAACAGAAAGAGTTGTAACTGCACATTTGGTGCAACAGGTGTTTGACACTTGTGAAATAGATCTTGAGCCTAAACGTGTTAGGAAGAGTCCGGGCAAATGCGGTCCTAACAAACACTATTTCTCACACTTTGATTATGCATACAAAGGCATAAAGATGGCTGGGCCTGTTGGATTGACCGACGCCCTTGTGTCGATAAAGAACGTATATGGAGAAGAAGAAGGTGGTGAGATCAACCAAGGATTGTTTATAGGTCTAATGAAGCAATATCAGATGGGACAGGAAGCCAAACGTCTTAAAAGATTGCCAAATGATTGGATGACAAAGATGCTTGAGACTGCCAAGAAAGTTTGTCCGAGTGCCACCCTAATACATACGGCCACCAAGAAACAATGGCAACACGCAAACGGCGTTGGCTGGGACGCACCAGTGGCGATGGCCCACATGTTAAGAGAGGTTTACCTGATGGAGGATGGCACGTTCGAGCCAAGCTATATGCCAAATGTTACATTGAAACTTGAGGACGGCGATATCGCGAGTGACTCAGAAGCTCAGACCGCCTTTAACAAATATGTCAAATAAACTTTGTTATTACAGATGTTTTGTGACTAAGAAGAATAAAACAGAGGAATTATGGTTATGGGGTAGTTGGAAAGAGATACAGGCAGAAGTTTTAGAGCACTATGATGAAGGAGCCGATGCTGTTGAATTAGAGATGATTAACAAGGAACAATTTTATGAAACACTTGCAAGACCTTAACAACTTACCTGAAATAAGTTTCAAAAGTAAACAGCGGCCTGCACTGGAGGAATTGGCAAACTACGTAGATAGGATGAAGCAGGATCTGTTTGATGATAGATGGAGCCAGGCTACAAAAAAACACATAAAAACTTCACTGGTTCTGTACATAAGATCTATGCAGAAACAATTGGCGCCAATGGGATATCATTACAAAGCAGTTGACATGCAGGGCAAACAACATCTTGAACATGTCATTCCACAAAACAAGATTATCACCGCATATCTACACGACAAGATATCTAGTCGTTGGGTGTTACAGATGCCTCTATGTCTAATAGATGACGATGACAAACACATACTTGAAGGTGACTGGCAACTATCGGGAAATTGGGAATATCCATTCCGCAGATACAAGAACGCAGGATTTACCAAAACAATCAAAGATGTCAAAGGTAACGTTATCGACCTAGAAACCTACACAATATGGAAACATTTTCAGATGTTGGGTGTGCAGGTTGACCAATAACCAAATTTCATATATAATGGTAACATCATGACAGCATTGAGGTTCAAGTGTGTATTACTCATTTGTAATCTTATTTTTACCCGTTTAGGGCTGATGCATTTTAGATGCGGAGGTTGTGACAGGCTAAACCGCGAGAATACATCTACTTACCTCAGTGTTGTTTTAGAATTATGAGTAAAAAATCAAAAGAATTATTAGACAATCTTAGCAAGATAACAGAGAAACCTCAAAGCAGATTTCAAAGGGACATATTCCACTCCTACACAAATATGTTCTACACGTCCATGCCCGAAGACATCCATAAGTTACCTAAAAAGTACGACAAGGCAAAACGTAAAAAGGACGAGGATGGTGAGGAATACATTATGATCGACAGGATCTATGGTAGTATATTCAAAGGTGGCGAAAGATTGGTACAAGCAGATGGCACAGTGTACACAGGCAAATTATATTCGAAAAGAAGATTAGTAACGAGCAAAGATGCTATCACCAAAGAAAAGAAAAACTTTTATAGTCCTTGCAGGGTGACTGCGGATGGCAGATGGTTCGACAATGCAGGTATGCCCATAGAAGCTCCTGAGAAATTAGAGCCAGAGAAAGTTAAGTCAGCGGAAGAGATCGAAGAAGAACAACAGGCCAAAGCCGATATAGCCAAACGTAAGGAAGCAGAAATATTGGCCAATCTTAAATGACACCTTTAGCAAAACAATTTTTACCAAGCAAAAAAAGATTATTGAATAATGCTTTTCAAATGATGACTTCTGCAGAAGATCCATGGTTTAAAAAATACTGGACAAAAGTTTATGTCCATCTCTGTAAACAATATAATAATTTAAACTAAATATCATTGTAGCGCCACTATCAGTGACGCCGGCAAAAAAACCGACTTCTATGTCTTAAATGCGTGAGCCGGGCCGTGTGCGAATTTCTCGCTAACAAATATCAAGAGCAGTGTAGTATTAGGGACAGCATTTGACTCCTGCTGATTTCTATGCTACACTGGCATTTATGATGGAACTAATCAACCCTGCAATAATTGGAATACTGGCTGGCTTGATCAGTGGATGTATACCAGGCATCGGAAACTTTGCCGCATTGTTGATCATTTTCCCATATCTTATTCATCTAGAACCTTTGCAAATAATTGTTCTATACACAGCACTTACAACAATATCACAATACATTGGGAGTATACCTGCAATTACATTTGGAATACCTGGCGAGTCTTCGTCCGTACCTGCCGTTATTGAATCAAGGAATTTGAAGAGTCCGCAACAAATATATCAGGCGATAGTAGGAAGTGCAATTGGATCCACATTTGGCGGCGTAATAGTTTTGGCATTAACTTGGTTGTTACTGGATTGGTTGATATATACCGTGCATTTCTTCAACACTCTCGTGCAGTTTTCTTTATACTGTATTGTGCTTGGTGCCATGGTTTTTATATTCAAAGAAAACAAATACTGGGTAAACATATTGCTTATCATAACGGGTTTTGCAATAGGATTGATAGGATATGAAAAATGGACACAGACCAAAATTTTAACATTCGACAGTCATCTTTTGTATCAAGGATTTCCCATGATAGTAGTTGTCATAATTCTATTAGGATTACCAGAAGTTTTAAAAAATTATTCAACCAAAGTGAATTACAAAACATTAGATTACAAACCTAGTAAGGTCAATTTCAATTGGGTAACCAGCAGTTGGTATAGTATGCTTGGATTTATGGGAGGACTTGCTCCGGGGCTTACCACAACAATGTCTAGCCAACTTGCATGGGTGGATGCTAAAAGCAGGGAAACCACGCCTGTGCAAAGAATAGTTGCATCAGAGACCGCAAACAATGCCGGCGCATTCAGTCACCTACTTCCATTGTTGCTTTTGGGAATACCATTAGCCGGCAGTGAGGCATTAGTATTAGGCCTTGTCGAATCAAAAGGATTCAGGCTTGACACGACAACATTCAATGATATCTTTGTTGTGGTAGGTGTTAGCCTCGTATTCTTGAACATAGTGGGCCTTTGCCTTGCATGGCCTCTAGCCAAACACATTATAAAACTATTTCAACTGAACATTAAATTAATGTACACTTCAATATTGATTGGCTTTGTTGGAGTTATTGTTTGGGTAGGATATCTCAACTATCAAACCTTATATTATGTCTTAGTGGCACTTGCACTTTTACCTTTGGCTTTTATTGTACGCAAGTTAGATACCATGCCTCTTATATTTGCTTTTCTAGTGCATGATAGAATGATCGATGCCGCAAACAGACTGATCAGTTTATATTGGTAATAAATATTAATTGGAGTCAAGTTATAATAATTGTCAGACTTGACCTTTCATTTCTTTTCAATTATTATTATATTTTAACGTTAATATAAAGGAAAAAAATGAGAAAAATAATACTAACATTAATATTTTCTTGTCTCTTCGTGTCAAACTCATTTGCCAAAGAGTCACTGACAATATTAAATGCAGGATCAAAGACAGGTTCGTTTGCCATGCAGATGACGGCTGTGTCTAAAGATCTGCAAAAATACTACAACATAGACCTTAAAATTCCTGGCGATTACTGCACCGCTGTGCAGATGCTGAAAAGTATTAAGGGTCCTGTGCTTATGCCATGGGCTAATGACTTTGAAGCAGTAGGCAGGGATGGAAGTGGCTGTGCAACATTTGAAGTGAAACCAGAGCAGGTTGTTAGATATGACAGTACAGTGATGAGCTTGTGTTCGATAAACTACGATGCTGATTCGATCATGAAAAACACTCACACAGTCGGGCATACCACACCAGTCAAACCTTTCAGCAGAGCTGTGTTGGCACTCAAGGAATCATTTGGAGCAAAAGTAAAACCTATTGCTTATGATGGATCAGGGGCAACTAAAACTGGATTATATAACGGCGAAATTGATTACGCATTGGTGTCGATTAAACACGGCAGAGATATAATCAAAAACGGTGGAAGTTGTTTCTATGAGTATAGTGCTAATAAAGATTCGGACCTGATACCGTTGGCAACAATGGATCCAAGCAACACACTTTTGATTGCTGGATATGATGCAGTTTGGTTGGCGTTAAACATGACCGCTGACGAAGTTGCAACCTTGAGGTCAAGAATAAAAGACGTACACATGGATTCAGCAAGTGCCATGTACGAATATACTCAAGGCGGCAAAGTACTGAATGTAATGTGGGATCTTACACCTAGTCAAATCACCACGCAGTGGGAGACAAGTGTTAAGAACTTGCAAGAGTAATGTCGCATGGAGATCGTATAGATTATAAGAAAAAATACGAGCAAGTCAAAACCGTAGGAGATTGGTTGCAGTTGTTGAAAGACCCTGCATTCAACTGGACAGAGTGCATGTTGGCTCTGTCCAACTACAAGCCTGGCGATTACACCTTTGAAAAAATAGGTGAGGTTGGTGGCGACTGGAGTTTCAGCACTGACCATTTATCCCTCAAGGCCTCTGAAAAACTAGAAGGTAACCAGAACGTAGACATAAGTGAAATAGCACTACTAAAGGCCAATAACTTCGACTATGGTTATAAGGAATATCGTGGAGATGAGTTGGCAAATAGGATAGCCGAGGCATTGGGTTTCACGGATTACAAAGTGGCAATTAATGTCCAAGAGCCCGGCAGTATGAAAAATCTCCATTGCGACTCACTCAACGGCTGGTACAAGGACATTGAAAAATTGAGTGCCCTACCCTTAGATAAAAAACTAAAACAACCAAAAGGTATGCAAAACCTACATCGTATATTTGTAGCATTGACAGATTGGCAACCTGGATGGATGTGGCAGTTTGGAACAGATCATTGGTGTAACTGGAAAAAAGGTGATGTTATAAAATTTGATTGGCGAAATGTACCACACTCTACGGCCAACGCTGGTTATTCGGCAAGATCTATACTTAAAATCACAGGAACCAGTGACTTTGTAGAAAAAAACAAAAACTTTAATATAGCCATATAAATACTAGCGGAGTCAAAACCTTAAGGAGAAACAAACTATGTACAAGTTTGAAACCAAGACAAATGAAGACGGCGTGATTGAAAACGTTATCAATCATCAACCAGAAGGATGGAATCCTTCTACTGGTATCTATGCTTCTTCATACATTTTCCAAGGAGACTGGGAAGATGAACTGAAGGCTCTAAACTTCACAAAGAGAGGAAAAGGCTTTAAGGAAGTTGAGAAAGTTGACGCAATGAAAGGCCAAGACACTCAATACCTTTACAACTCTTTTAGAAGTGCAGATGGTAAAGATACCACACACGACCAACTACAAGACTTCTGGAAAGAAGAAAATCCAGCAGACTATCAAGACACTAATTCTAAACTTTCTTCGCCACAACTGGCCGCAATATGTGACTGGTTTCAGTGTGAAAAAACGAGGATTAGAATCTTCCAACAACAACCAGGCGCTTACATGCAGATGCACACTGACTTTGACAATCAACGTGGCACTAAACACGGCGAGACTCTAAGAATATTCGTGCAACTGACTGATCAACCAGGTGGTGCTTGGTACAGATTTAAAACTGCTGATTCAGAAGTAAGCATTAATCTACAGAAAGGACAGTTTTTGATTTTCAATCCGGATCACACCGGACACCAAACTCAAAACTTGACTGATGTTCCAAGAAATGCTTTCATGTTAGTCGTAAAAAGAAATGCATGGTTAGACAATATCACTAAGAACGAAACCATGACTTTCATTGATACCAAAGAACTAGCAGACAAAGTAAAAGTTGCTTAATTAAAACTTTACAAATCTATAGCGATACTTTATAATATCGCTATAGGTTAATTTAAATGCTAGATTACGCAAAAAAGAAATGGAATGAAATATCCAAGGTAAGAGATTTTCTGGCCTTTTTGGAAGATCCAAAGGTCAATGTTACAGAGTTTATGAATACCTTGGTGGACCCAACCAAAAGTGGTTTCTGGGTGGGTGCTCATGTCGACTTTGATATTGACGTAGATAAAATCATATCCAACAAACCTGAAATAAGCCACACGGAAATATCTAACACAACACGTACGGCCAGTGAAATTGAGCATCATAACAAGTATAACTTTACCAACGGCTACGACAGGCATAGACCTTCACCCGAACTTCTAAAGATAGCATCTGCATTGGGATTCAACTCAAGTCCTAGTTGCCATATAAACAATCAACTACCAGGCACACTCATGCATAGGCACATAGATTTTGTGTCTTGTTATACCTATGAACAAGGAAGTGAGTCGGATTTCTTAGACAGAGATTATGATAAGCAAAGAAGACAACCAAAAGATCAGAAAGATATTTGGAGATGCTTCGTTGCCTTAGACGATTGGCATCCTGGGCAGATTGTAAATTTCGAGCCTGGTTTTTGGACCAAGTGGAAGAAAGGAGATGTGCTTTTCTTTGACTGGAGAAACACTCCGCATAGCACAGCGAACTGTGGCATAAACAATAGGCCGTTGTTGAAAATTACAGGAATGGTGGACGATGACTCTTACATACTCGAGTCGAAGCAAAATGGATCAATTAAAAAAATAACAGTATAGATTGATGCCGGCAAAAATATCATTTACAGGACGAAAAAGTCAAATCGGTGAGTACTTCAAGGGCGATTATAATTTTATTTCATACGACCTTATGGACGAAGACACTTGGACGCCTTTATTGGATAGTGATTACATTTTTTTGTTGTTGCCGAAAAATAAACACACGCTCTCGGCTGTTAAGCAATTTGTCCTCAAAGCAATGGACTCTAACATAAAACACATTATCAAAATAGGTAGCCTAGGGCCATGGAGGTTGGTACACAATCAAATAGATAGTTTCATGCTAGAAAGCGGCATACCTTACACCAGTTTTGATATTGCTCCATTAATGAATAATATATTCACTGAGCAGTATATAAGTGATGATAAAAAATTATTAGATTATAGAAAAAATGCGCCTGCGCCTTACCTTGATCCAGTTTGTTTGTCGTCTGCTATCGAACAATGTATCGGCCGCAAAGAACATTACAATAAAAATTACAAATGCACAGGAGACATGCAATACACAATTACAGAGATCAAGGATATCTTAATTGCAAAAGGATACCCTGTAAATTACATCGAACACACAACCAATAATCGAATTCATAAATTGGTGGATGGCGATCCAGACACAATCATGATGGATCATATTGGAAATCGCTACAAAACAGAAGGCTGGTATCCACCTTTATCTTCCGACCTTAAGAATCATTTTAAAACACAAAGCAGAACATTTGAGCAGTTTATTGATCAGGACAGAAATATTTTCGAGCGACGTTTTATCAATGACAGAGATCTGTGATATATGAAATTTTATTACACTGTTGGACAAAAAAAGTTCTATAACAAACTTGAGGCCATAAAAGAAAATCTACACACAGGCAATCCTATAAGATTCGTAACTCCCTATGATGACGGTGATTTTTCTGTTGAGCCGCAGGCAACATTACAAGAGCTTATGACAGATCATCTTAGAGAACTAAGAAATATGTATAAAGAACTAAAGTTATATTACTCGGGTGGTTCCGACAGTCATTTTATACTAGCAAACATCTTATCAAACAATATTCATGTTGATGAGATTGTGTGCTTGAAAAGTGGAATACCTGGAGCAGACTACGAGATAGAAAAGTATGCAGAGCCTTTTTTAAAGAAACATGGTGATAAACTTCGCAATACCAAAATATCTATAAAAACACTATCTATTGACGATTATCGTCAGTATTACAAGCAAGGAGTAACTAAGGAAAAAATAAAATCAGGTGCTGTTGGCATTCACAACTATTTCAGATTGTTTTGGCCTTTGGATATTTTTGGACAAGAATTTAGACAGGACGTGCTACACATCACAGGCGCAGAGAAACCTGAAAAAAATATTATCAAGCATGGAGATCATTACTACATGTATCTTATAGATCTTGATCTGGAACCACACATTAACAATTATCAATTTTATAGCTGTGATAAAAAAATACAAAGTAAAGAGGCACACAGGGTTTTGAAAAATTATAAAACAAGTGAGGACACTTCCCTAAAGAGATCTACACCAGGGCAATTATCTCCACCAAAAAACCTTTTTCTCGAAGAAGGCACTAATCACATAGTATACAAAGGAATCAAATTGTACTATCATAATGAAAAAGAAAAAGTGGCTTTACAATGGAGCAGTGAACATGCTCCAGATCTCCTACAATTATGGCACGAACATTTAGAACAATTGAAAGACTTCACCGAAAACAAGTGGTGGAACCATGGACGTCCTGAAATGAGTTCGGTTGGCGTGTTAAGTAATTTCTACTGTCTAACCAAAAATGATGTTAAAACAGTTGACGATTTATTTCCACATGGCTTTAAAAAGTCAATAAAATAGCGGCTTTTTGCCCAGTTGACGGAAATACCATTACCTGTTATACTAACGGTAATTTAGGAGGAACAATTATGTATAAATGTTCAGTAAAAGCACAATTGGTTGTTGATCAGGTTAGGGCAAGATGTCAGTCTGATACACAAACAAACAACAAGTGGACTGGTAGATCTGGAAACTATATGTATATCATGGGAAGAGAGAACGCCGATGGTAAAGCAACAGGTGTTGTTCATAAGATTGCAGAAGACGGTACACATAAACTTTGTGGATCTTTCAAGATAATGAGTGATGGTTTGATCACTAGATTTACAGGTTTATCGAAAGCAGATTGGAATAATTTTATGAATTCGGCAGAAGCTGAATACAAAAACAAATATTCGGAGACTGCTACAACAGAACCAACAGCAGAAAAAGTTGCTGTTTAAATTAGAGGTGCGTGTGTGTTCGCAAGTTTAGGCAATAGTTCCGCGGCACACACCACACAATAATATGGTGAAACAAGATACAAAAAAACCAAGCATTATAAAATGGGTACTTGCCACAATAATTGCGGTTGGAATCACAATAGGTGGTGCGTTCGTTGGTGGTACATTTTACCCTAACACATGGACCATTGAAAAACTTGAAGATCAATTTCATAAAAAAGAACTAAGTGAAGTTCACCTTTTGGGTCTACAGGAGCCTGAATTCGAATATGTAGATAAACAAACATTTTTGGAGTCTACTAAGAAATGTGTACAATACTTAAATTATACAACAGATAGATTGAGCAGGGTGCCCACAAGCATTATTATTGCAATGGCAGGTGTTGAGTCAGGCTGGGGTACCAGCAGATTTGCAAAAGAAGGTAATGCACTTTTTGGAGTAAGGACATGGGACCTAAAAAATGTTGAGCACATGAAAGCAAAAGGTAACATGGATGCACCATGGGGTGTAAAGAAATATCTGACTAAATGCAAGTCAGTTAAGGATATGATTGATATTTTAAACCGACATCCTGCATATGAAGAATTTCGAAAAGAAAGAGAAAAACAAATAGACACTGGTAAATGGGACTATAGGGCCCTAATGATAAGAATGAGTGCCTGGAGCACCAATCCTGAATACGCAGAAATAATACTTCAAGCGATAGTTGACAATAAACTGCCTTAAATATATACTTTAAGAATGGGATTTATTCAATTGAAACTACCAAAAAGAATAAAACATAAAATAGAGAATTCAAAAAGAAATCGTGAGGCACAGGCAAACCATGAAGAATGGCTACAGGATCAAGGCCTCGACAATTATACCCTAAAGCAGAAGGCAAAAAAATTCAAAGGCTACGAGTTTCCTGATCTAGCCCCCAAGGATCCCGACTATCCAAAAACATCTGACAAAATTCCTGTTGGGACAGGCAAGAAGAAAAAGGAGCAACACTATTCAGGTGAAAGAAAACTGGTGGGTATTGGATTGATGCACAAGAGTAACCTTGTGCCGATATTCGCAGACGATGACGACGAAAAGGGTAGGAAAGCCGCCACAGAAATAACCTTGATGAAAGGCAACAAATAAGTATGTGCCTATGGCACGTATTGGTAGAAAATCAACTCTAGAATGGATCAAAGAGGATTATAAGTCTAATCCTGTAAGATTTTGTTGTGAAGTTATTGGAATGATCTCCAACCTAATTGCATCTTTGATATTGATGTGGTACTCACCAAATCCTCCTATGTTCATTGCTTATATATTTTTCTTAATCGCAACAATCTTTCTTATGTATGGTGCATGGAGCCGTAAGAGTTTTGGCTTCACCGTAATGTATTTGGTATATTTGGGCATTGACGGCATAGGATTTATCAAAACCATACTATAAAACCTAATAAAATCAACACTTTTTTTAAGACCAACTGCGGTTGACGTATTTGGAAAATATGCTATAATTTTTGTATGATTAGATTAATAATATTGTTTGCAATCTTTCTTGCAGTATACCCGATGATAGGAGATGGCTATGCACAATTCAGCGAAGACTTCAATGTTGATAGTGTGTTTAATGTTGTCTCGCATTTAATCGCATCGCTGTCAGAATTGGTTGACAAACTACAAGGATAAGGAAAAAAATGAAACACTTGAATAAACTTATACTTGTTATCGTTGCTGGACTTATGTTGGCACAATGTACGACATACAAGGTAAAATCTGATTTGAGCAAGGGCTCGGTTGTTAACAAAACACCCAAGTGGTATGTAAAGTACGACAGAGAAACTATGTTCAAATACTCAGAGGCGGCGACAGCAGTATCGCCTGACATGGAGTTGGCAGTCAAAAAGGCTGTGCTTCTTGCCAAGGCAAAACTTGTTGACAGAGTTGTTGGTGAAATGAATAATACTACTATCATCAACAAGGTTGAACAAGGCACTAATGAGAAAATGACGATTGCTGGTAATTCGCAAGACACTATTAATAATGTTATTGCTGATTCTGTAGCAAAAGGTTATGAGGTTGTAAAATCTGAAATTTACACTACAAAACACAAAAGTTACAGAGCATACATTCTCATAGAGATAAAGAAAAAAGATATAGAAAATCTCTAGGCCATGCGTAATAAAACAATTTATTATTTTATTGGCCTAGTGATGGTGATGATATTTTTGATATTTTTCGCAATAGGCTCTTCTGCACAAGCAGGTGGTCCTTGGCACGATCAATATTGTGATGTGGAGGTCACCAAGATAAAAGTTGTTAACGAAAGCGGTGAGGTTATTGAAAACCGTACAGAAGAGAAACTGGTATGTGAAGATGGAGTCAAGGACTTCTTACACGGATTTGGGATTGCAGATAGTTGTGAAATTTACACATGGGTGATGCCAATCGGCAACGAGCTTCTCGAACAGAGATCAATCGCTTGTAAAAAAATGGATGGTGGATATGAAATTGTTAAAGGTTATCACAATATCAATTAGTTTAATTCTATTTTCTACGCAGTTATTCGCTGGCTCTTTCCCAAAAGAACAGGATGATAGCCTTGGTAATATGCCAAGCCCAATTTGGTTGGGTGATGATCTCAAATATAGTATGCCGGCTTTTTTGTGGCGTCACACACAATATATGGGATATAGACTAAACAAAAAAGAAAAAATGCAACATCAAAGTGCAGTATTCTTCATGCTTAATAATGCTAAAAACGGCGAAGTTGTGAGTTGGTATAGCGACAAAAGACTGGCAGGAGGCAAGGTCCGAGTTATTCATTCGTACCCAATTTCGGGCGGTTATTGCCGTACATATCAAGCCTACATTAAAGTAAAGACTAAATCAAAGCACACTACCAACAATGCCTGCAAATATATAGGTTCACCAAGTTGGTCCTTTTATAAATAATTCTACTAAATAAGTACATTAAACAAAGGAATTACAAATGGCAGTAGTAGAACCAAAATCAATGGCAGTATCATTAGCAACGCCAAAGAGCAGAATGTTCACGGTAGACATAGCAATGTCTGGATTTACAGATGCTGAAACAACAGCAGGTGGAAGACTTTCACCATGTCACGCAGATGACTTCGCAACAAAACCAACTACACTAGCACAATCACTGTTAGTATCAAGAGGTTTACTAAGGTTCAAATTAATGATGAACAACTTGCAAATCAGAGCAAATTGTCAAATAGCGAACATTGTTACAACATACGCCAGCGATGAAGGTGATTCTCCTATCACAGATCTAAACTTTACTTTGATCTATGAACACGCAGATTTTGTACCTACTACAGGTTCAACTATTGACGGATCAACTTCTACAACAACAAGAGCACTTTTTATCCAAGACAAGATAGCAGAAGCACTTACAACTACACACACTGAGAAAATGAGTGTGCATAATCCAACTTCGGGTGCGGGACTTATATCAGACATAGAGGTTACGGTTGCTCCGGTGCTATCTGGAAACGAAGGTGAGATTGTTGAAGCGATCACGGTAACAGAAGTGACAACGTTCACACCAAACACTGCTAATCAAACTCCAACTGATTCAGCATTAACATACTCCGCAGAGTAATTTACCAAATAATCCAATAGCACATTATTTGGCTAGAGGCTATTGTTAAATATATCTACAATGATGATGCCAATTCTAACCCTTCTATCAGCATTATCCATATCTGGAGTGGCTATATTCTATTCCGTTATTGGACTTGCTACGATATTTCCAGGTGCCTTCTGGCCAGTGGTGATAATGGGATCAGTCTTAGAGATCGGCAAACTGATCACAGCCTCTTGGGTGTATCGTAACTGGAAGTTCACACCAGTATTACTAAAGACCTATCTAACCATAGCTGTGGTTATACTTTCTTTGATCACGTCCATGGGTATTTTTGGATTCCTATCCAAGGCACACCTAGAACAAAACCTTGCAGAAGATACAGTTACCCAAAGGATAGAAATCATAAATGACAAGATCGAAAGCGAAGAAACATACATCAAAAGACAAACTCTCATCATAGAAAGAGCTGAAAAGAATTTAACTGTTGTTGTAAACAACAATTCAGGTGCCATAGACATAGAGAAAGACAATATCAAAGCAGTAGAAGACAAATTCAAAACACTACTTGCAGTCGAGACCAACACAATCAAAAATTTAAGTGATAGATTGACTGTGCTTGATAAGGATGTCAGCGATGTTTTGACTTCGAATAAATCTTTCTTCAATGAAGAAAAAGCGGCCGCAGAACTGAAGGCCTCCCAAAAAGCAGAACGTGATCAGATCAATAAAGGCATCAATGATGCACAAGACAGGATCAACCAACTAAAAGAAGATTATGCGATAGACACTGCCGTTATTCAAAAAAGAATCGAAAAGCTAAGAAGCAGTGATGTCGATGACAAATCTGGTGTGGAGGCAAAAATTGAAATAGCAGAAGCAAACATTTTGAAAGCACAGAACAATATCGATGATTTGATCATTGACAGAGAACCATTACAGGCTAAAATGATTAAATTGGAGGCAGAGGTTGGCCCTGTAAAATACATCGCCGCTTTGGCAGTTGACTGGGGGATCACTGAAAAAGTCGATACATCAGAAGCAGTGAGATGGATAATATTGATAATAATATTTGTTTTCGACCCTTTAGCGGTGTTGTTATTGATTGCGGCCAATCAGAGTCTTGTAAAACGTTTTCCGGTCAAAGCACCTAAACCACAAGAAATAGTTGATCTGGAGAAACCAGACGAAGAAGATGTAACTTTAAAATGGAATGAAATGATGGGCAAGACAAATGCCCAACAAAAAATGGACAAAGCCACGGAGCAACTTAAGGATTGGAAAGAAAAATTAGATGCTTTCAATAGCAAGATCGAAAAGCCCGAAGACAAGCCAGTTGAAATTATACAGCAAGATGATGCCGAACAAAAAGTGCCGCACATAGACCTGAAAAGCTCTAAGGTCAAAAATGAAGTCAAAGATGGTTTTGATCCTGAAGAGGTTGAAGGTTATTTTGAATTCAATAAAAATTACGAAAATAAAGATGACGAAAGATTAAAACCAGACTTAACTGAGGTTGTCGTAACAGATGTTGGAGTCAAAGATCCAGCGGAAACAACTGTAGAAGAAGCTTTGAAGATGACCGAAACGAAAAGTGTAGAGACGCCTATCAAAAAGGCCGAAACTGGTAGAATAGGTGCGAGACCCGTGAATAAGAAAGGTAAGGTTGTTGAGCCCCCAAAGCAGATACTGAGTAATTGGCAAAGAGCCGAATTACTCGACAACTTCCATAAGCAACATGGCAACTTCGAAGACGTTACAGACTATGTTCAAAACGAAGAACAGGATGATGATACCATTTGGAACAAAACCAAATCGGAAACCATTGACTTTAAAATCGAAGATGTCAAAGATAAATTTACCAAATACAAGACCAGAATAACAACTGATACAGACTACCACTCAAGAATCGAACAAAGGATTAACGAACTAATAACTAAATTAGAAAGCGGTGAGGTTGAACTAAAAGATTTGACTAAAGAAGACCAAAAAGTTATAATTGATATACTAAACCAAATAAACTAAGGAAAAAATTTATGTCCATGGGATTGAAAGTTTTTGATACGCTAGGAACGATCACAGTGGTTACTCCACCATCGATGTTGAATCCACACAAAATAAGTTTCTGTCTAATCAACCTAAAGGAAGAACAAAAAAATCAATTTGCAACACAACTAAACAAATTATTTCCAAACGATAACATCACTGTGTTCATATATGAATCCAGCGGCGACGGCCCATGGATCAAACAGGCCACTATGAAATCCAAATTTATTGTGGCTGATAAAAAGGATCTACCTCCTTTCGTAGAAGAACTTTTAAGTGATGACAAAACGTATGAAGTGAATGGCGAGCGAAGTGTTGAACAGGTATTCACCAAAATAAAGGAAACTCTTGTATAATGCCTGAAGAAAATATGACATGTTCTTTTTGCAGTAAGTCCAGAAAAGATGTCACAAAAATGATCGTGGGCGCCACAAAGGTGGCCATTTGTAACGAATGTGTAAAACTTTGTGTTGAAATATTAGATGAAGATATTGTAAAAAGTCGTAAGGAAAAGTTGTATTCTGGTGACAAAGAAATACTTAACCCTGTTACCATTAAGGAACATTTAGATCAATATGTCATTGGGCAAGAACAGGCCAAGACGGTAATGAGTGTTGCAGTTGCCAATCACTACAAGAGAATTACACAGCCACCAACAGACTTTGAATTAGACAAATCAAACGTCTTGTTATTAGGAGCCACAGGTGCAGGTAAAACTCTAATGGCTAGAACAATTGCGAAATATTTGGAGGTGCCTTTTGCCATGGCAGATGCAACTACATTGACTGAATCAGGTTACGTAGGTGATGACATTGAGAACGTAGTGCAAAAACTTTATGCCGCGGCAAACGGTGATATTGAAAAAACCGAACGTGGAATAATTTTTATAGATGAAATAGACAAAATATCTCGCAAAGGTGAAAATTCTTCTATTACGAGAGATGTTTCTGGAGAGGGTGTACAACAAGGACTGCTCAAAATCATTGAGGGTACGCAATGCAGAGTGCCTCCACATGGTGGACGTAAACACCCAGATCAACAAATGGTCGTTGTGGATACTAAAAATATCTTGTTCATAGTTGGTGGTGCTTTTACCGAACTTGAAAAGCAGATTTCCAGTAGGAAGTCCGGTGGAATAGGATTTGGAGCTTCTTTACACATGTCCGAAGATAAAAATTATCTACTTGAGGTCAAGCCTGAGGATCTAATCAAATATGGACTCATTCCAGAATTTGTAGGACGATTTTCGATGATCACTAGTGTTAGTAGTTTAAGTGAAGAGCAACTGGTAAAAATATTGACTGAACCTAAAAATGCATTAATAAAACAAACACAGTATCTTTTCGGATTGGATGACATTAAAATAGAATTCACAGCTGATGCAAAGATTGCCATAGCAAAAAAAGCCAAAGCACTTGGCACAAATGCCAGGGGACTTAAAAATATAGTAGATTCAATTGTGTTGCCTTATCAGTTTGATGCCTCTGAAATGAGAGCAAGAGGTGTAAATAAGATTCAAATAACAGCAGATGTGGTTGACAATGGAGCTGACCCTGTGTTATTGTTTAAGAAGACTGATGCGAAAACACAAAACAAAAAGACCAACGGGATTTAGCGGATACTACGTGGACGTACCTGAAGGAGGGGACGCCATGAGAGCATACCGTAAAATGAAGAAATGGATCAAAAACGATCGATTCATTGAAGAGCTAAAGGATAGGCAATATTTCAGAAAGCCATCCGAAATCAAAAGAGAAACTGGTAAAAGAAGAAAATTGGTAATTCGCAAATTGCAATCCAAACGAGATGATGAGCGTTTCCTTGGTAGGCCAAATCGGCACTAGTTGACACTTTCCAATATATATGCTATAATATAGCATAAATAACATTGAAGATTGCTATAGATAGGATCTTCGATACATTAACTCGCTTAACAATAGGAGGAAAGCACATGAAAAACAATCTATCTATTTTTAATAACCTAAGACCACTAACCGTAGGGTTCGATGATATGTTCGATCACTTTGAACATATGATGGACGACAGTTTCTTCGGAAGATCTGTTGGCAATTTCCCACCATACAACATAGTAAAGACTGGTGAGAACACCTATGATGTTGAACTTGCACTTGCAGGATTCAACAAGAAAGACATCGAAGTAGAGTACAAAGAGAATCTACTTACAGTCAAATCTAAGAAACAAGAAGAGACTAAAGACGAAGATGGTAATGTAATACACAGAGGCATTTCAAAGAGAATGTTCAGTAAGTCTTTTACCATCGCTAACGATGTAGAGGTCAAGGGTGCGGAACTTAAGGATGGTTTGCTTAAAGTAAGCATGGAAAGAATCATTCCAGAACACAAGAAAGCAAAACTTATCGACATCAAGTAAAGCATAATGGATAGGGTGGTTACAGCCACCCTTCCACAAATTGACTTTTATTTGATGTATGTTATAATAAGGAATGATTGAAATGACAACAGATATAAAAACACTTACCAAAGAAAAAATTAAGTTAGAAGAACCTGGATTGTGGGACGTTATATTTTTGAATGACAACATCACATCAATGGAATTCGTGGTTAGGGTCCTAAAACAGATATTTGGCAAAAACCAAGAGCAGGCAGATGCAATTACAAAAAGGATTCACGAACAGGGCTCGGGCGTGGTTGGCTCTTATGTTCACGAAGTGGCAGAGCAGAAAGGAATAGAAACCACTTTACTTGCAAGACAAGAAAATTTTCCTTTACAGGTCAAAGTAAAAAAACAATGAGTAGTAAATTAAATGAATTTGACATCGAAGCAAAAACTTCGGGTGGAGCAGTTTTCGAGCAAGGTGTCAAAGAATCTAAAAGGAATAAAGCAATACGAAGACGGGCACAACCATTAATGGAAAAACATTGGAAAGATAGTGTAACAAATCTACATAGGATTTATCGTGTTGCAGAATATTTGCTCCAAAGAGAAAAAAGAAAATGAATTACAAACAATATGTTTTGGATAATCAAAAAATTATCAGTGCAATAAAAGATAATTTGCCTGGTGACGATTTCTTGGATAAGCTATTCGGAACACTTGACATGGCCTGTGCGAGATTCAACACTATATTACTGAAACTAATCCAGGAGCCACTTAAAGCCGATGAATACGACAAGAAATTGATTGAATGCAAGAAAGCCATCGACAAATTTTATTTCTACACAAACAAATATAGATTTACTAATAATATCAAAAAATGGTATTATAAAATTGTGTTACACATAATCGGCACACGACAAATACCAAAAATCAAAAAGTTATTAGAAGTATTGGAAAAAAATGATTCTTAATTGGATATTTTGGCCTATTCCTAGAGAATATGTAAGAAGGTACTTTATCACACTTTGGCTTGTACTGTTTTTCCTGCCTGCACTTTTACTTGGTGTAAGATTGACAATGCTTGGTATATTTGTAAACTTCTTATGGTATGACATAGTTTTCTATGGTTGGGTGAAATTTAAACAACGGTTGGAGGGAAAATAAGATGAAAGCAATAGTATGGAGTAAACCTGCCTGTGCATTTTGTGAAAAAGCCAAAAGCCTTTTGAAGATGAAAGGCATAGAATACGAAGAGCGAAACATTGCTCAGGGTTGGAAAGTACAGGATTTGTTAGAAGCGGCACCTAATGCTAAGACGATGCCACAGATTTGGCTAGATGATGAGTATGTCGGCGGCTATTATGAATTAGAGACTAAACTAGCTGATCAATAATATTCAAAATTATTTGCTTTGGCCTGCGTCAATAAAACCTTCATATACTTTAAATTTCCTGTTACATGATTGATTGGCCAACCATGATTGATAGCAGTATCGTATATTTCAAGTTGACGCCTCATTCTTTCTCTTAAAGTCAATGTCGGATTGTGCGGATTAAACCACATCCGGTTATCACCTCTTACGCCGTCGCTTTTGTAATGTAATCTATTTTCATTAGCCCAGTGTGCCAAAGGTGTATCATCTATAATGGCGGCGTTTCCTACCTCTAGTCCAGAAATAGTTCCATACACTGCATATTTTTTGAAACGTTTTAACATGTCCAGTGTTTGGTGGTGATCATCTAGTGTCTCTGTTGGGTGTCCACTAAACATCAAAAATAAATTTTTGATATCATACTTCTGACACATTTCTAAATGATATGCTACGTCATCGTTTGTAAATTTTTTATTCATCCTCCAACGTAAGGCATCACTACCAGTTTCCACCCCGATTGAAATGTTGTCCATTCCTGCTTTTGAAGCCACGGCGTAATGCTCCTCTGGCATTTGATTAGAAGGCCTTACAATAAAGTGTCCGCCATATTGCGGCCTGTGGATAATATTGGCTTCGATACCTTTCAAAAGATGATAATTCATATCTGTAAATGATTTCAATGAGCCATTTATTAAAGCATCTGCAAAATGAAATCCTTTTATGTCATGAATTTTTATCTGTTCTTTTATTTCATTAAAGATACTTTCACCTGATCTAAATCTGAACTTTTTCCAACGAGCACCTATATCACAGAAGTCACACCTTCTCACACAACCTCGACTACCATTTACCCATAGACTTTTACCCGAAACCAAATGATGATAGTTATCGATATTATAATCCTTGTAATTTGGCACAGGAGTTTCATCTAAATTTTCCATCTGCTTCCAACCAAAATTGTTAATGCCCGGTCCCTCGGTCTCTCCTGCCATTAATTTGGCAAAGGTAGTTTCTGCCTCACCAGCACAGAAATAATCTATCAAACCTTTATCTAGCATTGTATGGGCGTAGGTTGCCTTGTCATCTATACGAGTTTCGATTCCTACTCCGCCGATGATAATTTTAGCATCAGATTTTAATCTTATCTTTTCCAGGAATAAGTTTGTTGCATTGATTGAATTATATGTAAAAACACTGATTGCTATCCAACTAGGTTTTTCTTTGAGAACCTCTTCTACAAATGAATCAAAAAGATTATCTAGTTTAATTTTTGTTTCTTTGGCCAATTGATGCTTTAGATCCACTTGCCAAAACAATTCATATTCGTGCCAATCATCACGTGTGCTTCTATCATAAGTTGCTAGAGCAAAGTCAAAAACTTTATTCTTAACCCCTTTTTGATTTGCCAAACTTGATAAAATTGCAGGTGCTATTGCAGGACGTGTAAGGTCCAACCTAGGTAATGATATTATTGCTAAATCTATCATTTTATTAATGCTTCTATGTCCTTTATAAGCTGTCTATCTTCATCTGTTATTTGGTAGTCGATCACACTAAATGAGTCTACCTCGTAACTTTCATATGTAACAACATTATTAAGGTTGTTGATTATACGTCTTTGGTTTATAATCCAGTCATCTATTGGAGTACAAAATTCAAAACTCCATACCCCATTAGGACCTATGATACGTGTTTGTGGAAGCTCGTAGGCAAAATTTTTTGGCTTGGTAAGTTTACTCCACTCGGGAATAAAATTGCAATTTAGTAAAGGCGTATAAGGAATGGCATAATCAAATATATTGATATTTTTAATTTCGAATTTCGTGTCTTGTAAAATAGTCCCATTAAGGTATTCTGTGTCATCGTTAGTTTTATTAAAATGCTCAATTTCCAATAGATGTGATCCGTCCAAAAGTGATAAAGGCATAGTAACCTCTTCGTGCTTTTGTGTGAAATGCACTTCTTCCAGGAGGTCACCATCTACGAAAATTTTAACTTTTGGCCAACGTTTATATTTGAAACACTCAAAATTTATTTTTAACATATCATTATTTAATGGTAAAATAAAATGAGGAAATTAAAACACTGCCGTAACAAATCATCCCATAAATATTAGGTTACAATCATGAACGAACTCATCTATAAAGAAAAATACGTTGACAATGAACTACTGGCAGAGATTAAAAATTTTTATGCCGCAGTAGGCGGTACACTTACTGGCGGACCGGTCATTGACAACAGTGATCATTGCACCATCTATGGAATGGACGGTTGCTCCGATCGACCACTAAGATTGGAATACGAAAAAAATCCTATTCACAAATTAATTGCAAAATTAAAAACAGACATGGGTGACTTTTATATACACGAAGGAAGCCTACGATATCTGTACTATCCTTTTGGACCACATAGTGATGTAAGAACCTCTGAACATCTACTTGAAAGTAGGAAAAAGTATCGGAATGGATATACTTTTTTGATTCCATTGCAATGGAAAGCTGGATGCAAACCCGGAACTGCATTCTTTGACTCTCCACCAAAAGAGGATCAGCCACTAATGATCGAGAGAGATGATGTTATTCCACAACTAAAAAATAGCAATTACGCTAAAAACTTTGGCATAAAAAAACTTATGCCATGGAAAAATCCAGGAGATCTGGTTGCGTGGATGAATTATCAATATCATTCGTCCATGATAGGTGGTGATTGGGTTTACAATAAAGAAGAATGGTGCAAAGAATTTATCTCTATAGAAACATACAGATTTAGATAATTCATATTAGTAAGTTGACAAATATATGTTTTAACTTTATAATATTAGAAAGGATGGTAATAAAATGGCATACGACAAAAAATTAATGATCGAGGCTATGATAAAACACGCAGAAGGACACATCGCAAAGCATAAGGCCAATGTGGAAGTATACTTTCATAACGCGGCCGGTGTTGGCGAACACCCTGATATACTAGAAGCCATTGAGAAAGAGTTGAATATAATCTCGATGTATCATGACCAGATCGAGATGTTAAAAACTTACTTCTAGTGACATACACGGTCAACGACAAGTGTATAATGTGTAAGCACACCGATTGCGTTGATGTTTGTCCTGTTGACTGTTTTTATGAAGGCGAGAACATGCTGGTCATTCATCCAGATGAATGCATAGACTGTGGTGTTTGTGAACCTGAATGTCCGGAGGACGCAATACTACCAGACACAGACGAAGAGGGTGCTAAATGGGTGGAGTTTAATGGCAAGTGGTCAGCCAAGTGGGCAGTACTAACAGAAAAGAAAGATCCTTTGCCAGATTATGAAACACATTCGGGAGAACAAGGAAAACTAGAAAAATATTTTCGAGACAAATAATGAAATCACGTGATGAGATAGATTACATCTATGAAAAATTAAGCAATTTATATCCAAGATATAGTAATCGAAAACCAAAAGCCAAAATTTATTCACAGGCTTACACCAGCCTTATAGGAGTCATGTTATCCGCACAGTCACAGGACAAAAGAACAGCGATTGCCTGTAGGCAATTATTCAGTTTGGCAGACACACCCGAGGAAATGATAAAGTTATCCAAGGAAGAAATAATAGAAGCGATAAAGCCTGCAGGGCTACACAACGCAAAGTCAAAAAATATACTGCTAACCAGTAAAAAGTTATTGGAAGAATACGATGGACGTGTACCAAGCACACAAAAAGAACTAATGAGCCTACCTGGGGTCGGCAGGAAGAGTTCGGACATTGTGATGCGTTTTGTGTTTGGGCAACCACACATAGCTGTGGACACCCATGTATTTAGAATGTTATGGAGACTTGGTTGGGCAGACAGTCTTGATGAAGGCAAGGCCAGTATCACAGTGAACAAAAGCACTCCGGATAAATGGAAATACGGAGCCCACATGTGGTTGATCACTCACGCCAAGAAGGTGTGCGTCAGTAGGTCGCCCGTTTGTGGTAATTGTGTTATAATGAATGTGTGTGACAAAAAGAACGTCAACACACCAAAAAGTAAATTAAGAGAAGTTGTAAAAAATGTTGCTGGATAAAATTAAAGAAATGGGGGATAACCTAAAGATGCTGGAAGGAACAGACCGTTTGCAATATCTAGTTGACAAAGCTAAAGAGGTCGAACCTTTGCCAGATGCCGCAAAGATAGAACAGAACAGGATACATGGATGTGCCAGCAAGTTGTGGATCATAGGTGGAGCCGATGCAGAAAATAAAATGAGGTATCAGGTTGATGGTGATGCATTCATTACAAAAGGCACTGCGAAAGTTGTCACTGATATTGTCAACGGAGAATCACAAAAAGAGGTTGCCAATCTCACGGTGGAGGATTTCACCGAACTTGGTATCAAAGAATTATTAACTATGCAAAGGCAGAATGGATTGGGGCAACTTATTTCAAGAATAATTAGGATTGCAAATGGATAAGGACAAACAAAGTATTAGAGCAGATCAATATGAAGAGAAGGTGCAATATGCACCTGGCTGGCCACCACAACCAAGGCAAGAACCATCTATAGATCCGCAGGTTCATACCGATTTATCAGACATAAAGGAACACCCACCCACCCAGCTTGAATACATGCCAAAAATTGTTGAAAAACTGAAAGAGGTTTACGATCCTGAGATCAGTGTTGACATCTATAACCTAGGACTGATATATGATGTAAAAGTTACCGAGAGTGGATTTGTACATGTGTTGATGAGTTTGACAAGTGCATTTTGTCCGGCGGCAGATATCATACCAAGAGATGTGCAACAGAAAATTGAAAGCATTCCAAATCTCAAATGCAAGGTGAAAATAACCATGCAACCGCAGTGGGGCAGAGACATGATCAATCCAGAAGTACGCGACCTAATGGGGCTATAACCAAAATAGTTGACACAACCAAAAAAATACTATAAAATAACACTAATACTGAATCGTGTTGGGGAATCAAGGTGAAATTCCATGGCTCTACCAGGAACCGTAAAGTCGGAGTGCCAACCAGTATAGTCCGCTGTTGAATGAGGGCCTGGGAAAGTCTAGTTCTACAATGTAACTGATTGCAGTGGCATATGGAAAGGCTACTGCTATGAAAAAATATATATTATTTTTCGTATTGCTGATGTTCACTAGTGTGACATACGCTGACGAATGTAAATGGGATGACGATATTCCTTGTCTCACAATATATCCAAAATACACAAACAATTCAAACGCCCTAGGCGATAAGATCACGCCAACGACAACAATAACAAAAAAAGAAATTGAGAAATATAATCTCGTGGATCTGCCAAAGGTGCTGAATTATATACAAGGGTTGGATATTACACAGTCTGGTCCAACAGGCCAACAAAGTTCTGTGTTCATGAGAGGTACAAATTCAAATCACACTCTGGTATTGCTTAATGGCATACCCATCAATGATTTATCAACACCAACAGGAGCTCATGATGTTGGACAGGATTTCATGTTCAATGTGGTACAAATCGATGTGTATAAAGGATCCACGGGTGCCCATTGGGGTGCAGATGCAGTTGGTGGCGCAATTAATTTTAGAACAACAGTAGATTATGATAAAAAAATTAATGTTGGAGGCAATGGCGCTGACAAGACCATTAGTGGAAACTATTATACAACCTTTAATGATTTCGACATCTCTATTTCAGCAGGACAACACAAATCAAAAAATGTTTCTGCCTTATCGGGTGCGGATGAAAAAGACGGTACAAACAACAAAACAATAGGAGTCAATTTAAGCCGATGGTATGATCTTCTGCATTGGAGAACAACTTGGTTTGCGAGGAACACATTCACAGATATAGACGGGCACAGTGTTTCGATACAGGATGGTAAATGGGCAGACAACACTTTTTACGCCTTTCAGACAGGATTGGATTATAAAAATTCTAGCTTAACATTTCACACACACGAATATGACAGAGACTATGATGATTCTCACTACGACAGTCAAAACTATACAATAAGGGGCACACAACAATATGATAATTTTGGTTTTGGCTTTGATTACAAACACAACGAGTCCTACGGCAAAAGCCAATGGAGCGAAAACACAGGTTACGGACATAACCTAGGCTATTTCTACAATCTATCCTACAATATTTTTTCGTACCATCATAGATTCGATGAGGAACACGAGACTTATAAATTAGGATTCTTCAAAGAGATCGATGATGGATTCAGTATCAGTGGTAGCACATCCACAAGCTACAAGGACAAAACTACCTGGACAGATATAGAATATGGTGAGTCACAGGAACTGATCTTCACAAAAAATAATTTTGCCACAACCTTTTTCAAAAATGATATAGGTAACCTAAACACAGACGGGATCGAATTAAGTTATGGGCAGGATAATTTCAAGTTTTTTGCCAGTCATTTAAACAGCAA
>Ga0209348_1000054_pt1 | contig 76275 bp, 106 predicted proteins | sample ETNvirenome_2_30_FD_184065 | JGI IMG/M metagenome (GOLD analysis project Ga0209348, IMG submission 184065) | Marine viral communities from the Pacific Ocean - ETNP_2_30 (SPAdes) (version 2) | ecosystem: Environmental > Aquatic > Marine > Oceanic | place: Pacific Ocean | collected 2013-06-22 | reverse complement strand
AATTCTAAAAGAAAATGATGTAAAACAATAAGCTATTATAAATTCACTTATACAAACACTTTTAGCTGCTACTGAAAGTATAGATAACATTTCTGATTGTAGAAGTTTATTAGATACGTTACTAAGATATATTAAATTACCCCCAGTACCACCTATTAATATACCTAAAAATTTAGTAGCTGCAGCAGAATTACGTCCTGGATTTAGTGATGTAAGAGCTTTACAAAATGTTATTAAGAATTTTTCAGAATCGGGTATTAATACAGAACCTATGCCTGACGGTTCACCTAATGTTAATGTAAAAATGGCATATAGTTTAATTAAAGGTGTAGAAGAAGAAAGAAATAAAAATGGAAAAGTACAGATTACTACCTTCCCTTCTAGTGTAAATACATCCAGTGGACCTGGAGTGACCGAACAAGGAGAAGGTGTAGGGATAATGTTATAATTATGGATTTAAAAAAAGTTATAGAAGGACCAAAAAAAGCATCTAACAATGATTTGTTTGACGCTTTAAATTTTCTTAAGGAACGTTTTGAGAACGATAAATCTAGGGTTATAGAAATAACCCATCAAATGGACGCTATTGAAAAGGATTATAAGAAACTATATAACGAATATGAAAATAGATTAAAAGGTAATGGCTAATAAAATTATTTTTTTTGGTGTATGTGTAGATTCTATTGACCCAGCTAAAGCGGGTAGAATTAGAGCTGTATTAGATGAGGATTACAAGGGTACCCAAACTCCCACAGACTATGATGCTTTAACTTTAAAAGATTTATTAACTCAAGAAAAATACAGTATGTATACTACTGTAGAAGAATTAAAATGGTCTAAAGATGACCCACACCTTTATTCACCCTTTTTACCCTACTTTATAAATATAGTACCTAAAGAGGATGAAAGTGTTAAAATAATTTTTTATGACCCAGACAATAATACTCAAAATGGGGAGTATATTGGTCCTTCAGTTTCTAGTCCTGAAAAATTACCTTACGACAAATATACTACAGGTAGATTACACAGTTCTAGAGGTACCAGAGTAGAATCAAGTAAAAATATAACTGATTCGGATATTTCGGATAACACTTTTGCTGAACCAACTAAAGTTTCTATAGACGGTAGAAGTAACGCAGATATAGTGTTTAGTGGAACTGAAGGTGAAGATGGTGAAATAACTTTAAGAGCAGGAAAATTTATACCTAATGTATCAGAACCAGCTTTTCCTATTTTTAACCCTAAACCTACAACATTACAATTAAATAATTTTCCAACTAAACTGTCTTTACAAGAAGATACTAAAGTTTTTGAAAAACCTGTAGAAGCTAAAATACGTTATCTGGTAGAGTATGATGTTTTTAGTTTAGATACACCCGATAGTTTAAATGGTAACATAAAACTTTACGAGTTATTAATTAAACCTCCTTTTGATTTACCTACAAATTTAGATAGTCCAGGTTTAACCACAGACTTCCAATCTCAGGCAGATTTAAAAGTAAGAGCTGAAGTTAATTTCACAAATCAATCTATTACGGGTACGACATTTTTAATAAATGAATTTTTAGAAGAAGTTGGGACGTTTAATGAAAAGACATTGACTGACCCACCATTTAATGAAGGTACTTTAAGTGGTTTAACTAGTGGGGCTTTCGAAAAAAGGGGAGAATACATAGATTCTTTTTCCTCCGCGGCTCCCTCACCAAACGACCAAAATTTAAATTTATTCCCTTTTTATTTTAGACCAGCGATAGGATTTACTCAAATAATTAATAGTGAAGATTCTACATTAAGTACTGATATAGAAACCGCTAATAAAATTATTAAAGACGTTGGTATAACAGGGGTAAATAATAAAAAATATTATGGTTTTGTTTTAAGTAAGGAACAACCAGAACCTACTTTAGAAAAACAATCCACAATAGAAATAAATAGAGATTTTGATACTTCTACTAGACAAGGTTTACTTACAGCATTATCGGATAAAATAGTTCTTTATTCTTATGATAGTTCAGTACCTAATAAACCGACCACTAACCCTATAGTGGAAAATGAAAATAACAACGAGGTAGGAGATAATTTAGGGTTATCACAAGAAATACTAATAAAAGTTAATGATAATGAAACAGAACCCACTGTACGAGGAGACCAACTAACTTTATTGTTAACTAAAATTGTAGAATTTCTCAAAACTCACGTTCATGGTGAGGCTAATACACCACCAATCGCTGATGGAGTACAATTACTTGCGGAGATAGATGATTTATTAAGAAAAGGAGATTATCTAAATAAGAATATAAGAATAAATTAGATATTTATCATTAAAGACTATTATGACGTTACATAAATCATATTTCAGTAAAAATAATACGCTACTGGCTAATAGCAATACTAATACTGCAAAAAATCCAGTAACTGAGATTTACTATGGGGGTAAAACCTCTAGACTTACTTGTGTACCAACCAATTTTTCTGGAGATACTTGTACTGGTGATGATGGTATCACCCTTACTGGTTATACACAGATGAGGGTAAATAATTCATACAGTAGATTTTTATTTGATTTAGATTTAACAGACCTTACAGAAAAATATGAGGATGGTACCATAAATTTAGTGGGTGGTTGTTTAAACTCAGCTGCTACTCATACATTGAGGATGGTAAACACATCTACTTTTGATACAGATTTACTCAACACAAAAACAGCTAAAGGTAATAGGAGAGCTACTTCATTTGAATTGGTCTTAGTACAATTGACTGGTGCTACAACAGGTAGTACTTGGTCGGAAGGTATAGGATACGATTATGCGGATGTTAATGTTGATTTTGAAGATGTGGGTGATAAATCATTTTCTGAAAGACCTAGTAATTGGTATGATGAGAGTAGTATTAATAAGTGGTCTTGTCCCGGTGCTTACAACTGGGCACTAACATCGTGTACCCCTACTATCATAGCTAGACAAACTTTTGATAATGGTAATGAAAATATAGAAATGGATATGACTGCGGTTATCAATGATATTCTTACCGCTAATACCAGAAGTATAGGTTACGCTATAGGTTTTGTTAGAGAATTAGAACAGTTAACTGGTTTAACTGAAAGTTATTCTACAGGATTCTTCACTAAATATACACAAACCTTCTATGAACCATATTTAGAAACTAATTATGATGACTATATAGATGACGCTAGAAACTTTTTCTATGAAGGTAAAACTAACTGTCTTTATCTTTATGTTAATGCTGGTGGAGTACCGACCAACTTAGATTCACTACCTACTGTTACTATATATAATAGTTCAGGTCAACTACTATACACACTACAAGCTTCTCAAGTAACTAAAGGGGTTTATTGTGTTTGTTTTTCTATTCCTTGTGATACATATTCCACACCATGTATTTTTACTGATAGATGGTCTGGATTAGTTATAGATGGTAATTGTCAATCTAATGTCACTAATAAATTTACACTTAAAGCAAACTCACAATACTTTGAAATTGGTACCCATGTTGGTTTACCTAAACATTATGGGTATTCTGTTTCTGGAATAAAAAGAGATGAAAAAATAACTAATGGTGATATTAGAAAGGTCATTGTGTCTGCTAGAAAAGAATATACTACGGAAGTCCCACAACCAATATCTAACATTAAGTATAGACTCTATGTAAAACAGGGTACGACAGAGGTAGAAACCCATCCATGGACAAATGTAAGTAGAGCTAACAATCAAAACTACTTTTTAATAGATACTGGAGACATGATACCTAATGAGTATTATTTAGACATACAAGCTATTTCAGACCTAGAAGTTAATACTTACTATCAAACTTTAAAATTTCAAGTAGTAAATCAGGCCAATTATTTTGGTAATCCACCCGCAGATTATAGACAATAATTTTGTAGTTTAATATTTTTTTATTATATTTGTAGTATAAAAATAAAAATACTACATATGAAAAAAATCACATTACTTCTATTTTCTTTATTTCTAACTTTAAGTCTATTCTCCCAGACTTATATAGATTATCTTTTATTTAACAAATGTAATGAATATAGGATACAAAATGGATTGAATGAATGGGAATGGTCTGATAGAGCTTTTAAACCAGCACAACATCATTCAAATTATCAGGTAAAGATAGGTAAAATGGGCCATGATGAAATTACTGTAACACCCACCCCTAGTTCTAGATTAACATATTATGATATTAACTGGGAATACTCTGGAGAAAATTGTGCTGTAATTTTAAAAAGCGGACGAACACTAGAATACATAGCTAGTACTATTTTAGAAATGTGGAAAGAATCACCCACACACAATAAATTATTGTTAAATCCAACTGATGGAGAGTTTGCTGCTATTAGTTGTAAGGTAGGTAGAAACTACAAATGGTCAAAAGACGAATACGACTGGATTTTTTGTACTTTGACGGTCTTTAAAGAACATAAGGACTCCTATGTTATAGATTAAAAAAAAACCCCTCTAATGAGGGGTTTTTTATTATGATAAAGTATAAAATACTTATTATCTTAACTCTCTGATATCGAAAGTTCTTACTCCGTCTATAGTGATAAGACCATAGAATCTGTTGTTAACCATCTTCTTCGCGTATCTGGTCATAATACCTTTGATTGGTGCGAAGTTGAATGGGTTATACATTGTTGGTGTAAGTTGTAATGGTACGTATGGTGCGTATACATAACCAGTATCAAGTAGAGATGTTCCTTTGTGACCTAACAAACATTTGTTTGCTGGGAAGTAAGGGTCTCTGTATACTGTGTAACGTCCAGAAAGTGTACCTACTTTCTCGATACCCATGTTATATTGGTCTTGCTCTGGAGACGCGTTAGAAACGTGGAAGTATTCTAAATCATCAAAGATTGCAGAAACTTCAGAAGAACATACAATCCAGTTAGCTCCACCTCTCAATGTAGACTTGTGAATCTGAGCTGAGATTTGGTTAATCGCAGTAATCAATGTTTGATTCCAATCTTTTTGAGTGTATGGTGCTTGACCAGCTGAGAATCTCTTCCATCCGTTGTAATCCCATCTTAATTGCCATGCTGCACCTTTTCTAAGGTCTTTCAAGATTTCTCTATCAATTTCAGCTGCAACTTCCTCAGATAATAAAGCTGTTAATTCAGCTTCAGCATCGATGTTGTGGAATGCACTAACGTCTTGTGCCAATTCTGGAGACCACTGAGCTCTTAATTTTCTTTCAGTAACCGAAACTGTAACAGATTCTAGGTCAAAAGAAACTTCAGCAAGTTCAGTTTCGAATTCCAAGTCTTGGTAGATTCTATAAGTAGCGTTTATTGTAGTTGCGTCTGCTGGTCTAATGTAAGCTCCAACATATCCATCAACTGAGTTACAATCGATACAAGCTGGACATGTAAGGTCTACTTCTAAGTAGATTGTTCCTGTAGCGTCACAGATGTCATTGTAAGACCCACCAGGGAATAAAGTACTAGTTGACGTACCGTAATTTACGATTTGTTGTCCGTACTTTTGTGTAACAACTCTAAATGGTAAGTTAGTAGACGTAGTGAAAACAGTTTTACCAGTGTCAGCACAACAAGCTAAAGAACCAGATGGTTGTAACTCAAGAGATGCTAAGAACTCTTCAGTATCCATTTCATTACCTGAAGGACCGATTAATTTACCAGCTCCTGCAGAACTGAAACCTCTTAAAGCAACAATTGCTGACCTTAGACCGTTATTAGCACAGTCTACAGTATCACCTGAAACTGCAATAGCTCCAAGAGTGTTAGCTGTAGCGTCTCCTAATGAAGAACCAGCTGAGTTCCAAGACTGAACTGTAGTAGAACGAGAAACAGCTGAATAAGCTCCTTTTGAACGGTCAAATAAACCTTCTCTTCCGTCACCTTCGTAGAATGCGTCATAAAGGTTTACTGTGTCAAACTGTGTATCAGAGTTTGAGAAACTACCTCCGATTGGGTTGTAGTGACCTTCACCTGTAAATGCAGGGTCTCCAACAGTACCAGTTCTTCTTTGTGAAATTTTAGGTACAAAGTAGAACAATTTACCAATTGGTAAGTTCATAGCTTGTACAGAAACGATATCGTTTGCCAATAATTTAGAGAATACTCTCCTAATAATTGGGAAAACAACTGTTTCAAACGAACCTGAAGCGTCAGATGACGTAGCCTCGTTAATTAAGTGTGTAGCTTGATTTTCGTATAATTGAGCGATGTTTTCTTTTGTGTGCCCATTTAATCCGTTAAGGAACCCAAGCTTGTTCCATTTTCCTATAGTATCTTCGCGGATAACTTTAAGGTGTTTTAAACCTATATTTCCGACCATACCAGATTCTAATAATGCTCCCATTTTTAATTTATGTTTTTAGTTAGCGTTTATTTAATTATTATAACTTACCCATAATCTCTCTCATCCTAGTGATTTGAGGACTTTCATAAGTTTTACTTTCAATCAAATTGACTGAAGAACCACCAGAAGGGGTTTTAGTAATGGTTTTTTGAACCGACTCATTTAATTTATTAACTTTAGAATTTAATTCTGAATTTAAATCCTTAAACAAGTTTTTACTTTCATTCAAAGTCTTAACGTTATCAAAACGTCTAAGGATGTTAACCTTCTCTTTTTTAGTTGTTGAGTGTTCAGTAAATAACTTAGTAGAGTACGCCAAGTTAGCGTTAAATACTGCTACTTCATTTAATTTGTTTCTGAATACTTTAAGAGCTTGTCTATATTCCTTATTTTTTTCTCTGAATTGACGATTCTCTGTTTGTAACTGTTTCGCTGTTGCGATGATTTTCTGAATTGAACTTCTAGAAGATTCATTCATAGGATATTCATAATTCCTATTGTTTGAAATAGCTTTTCTCAAACCTCTTCCAGATTTAGAACCAAAACCATAAGTTCTTGAAGCTTCTTCCATTTCTTCGTCAGACTTCATTTCACCCATTTCATAGTCTTTATAGTGGCCTCCTTTACCATATTTTCCACCACCGATATCACCTGTTCTATGTCTGTGCCCATCAGCACCCATTTCTCTGTGGTAGTCATCTTTGTTTCCACCCCAGTGAGCTCCTTCGTTAGTTTCTTTATCCATATGGTCCATTTCACCCATTTCGTAATCTTTGTAGTGTCCACCTTTTCCGTATTTTCCACCACCAACATCACCCATGCGGTGTCTATGTCCGTCAGCTCCCATTTCTCTATGGTAATCATGTTTATTTCCACCCCAGTTTTTCATGTGACCTTCTTCCATTTCTTTGTCCATTCCAAGTTCATTTAACTCTTCAACGTCCATTTCCATGTCTTCCATCTCATCTAATGCCATTTCATCTTCCAATGAAATTTCATAAACTGGTTCGTCTTTCATCATACCCATTTCGTTCATGTGCTTTTTACCATAACCTTCTTTGGCTTCTTTATCCATGTGGTCCATTTCACCCATATGTTTTTTACCATAACCTTCGTTAGACTCTTTATCCATATGGTCCATTTCACCCATGTGTTTTTTACCGTAGTGACCTTCTTTGGTTTCTTTATCCATTTCGTTCATTTCTTCTACATCATCAACGAATGTTTCATCCATTGAATCTTTTTTATCATAACCTTCTCTAATTAGAAGATTATTTCTAAGTTTGCTCTCTGCTAACTCAATTTTGTACTCAGTACCAGCTTCCTGGTCCTCAATATCAATTGTATCACCATCCTGTGTAACAACGATTCCATCTTCAGCTCCCATTGATTTGAAAACTTTTAATACTTCGTCGTCAGATGCTTGTGTTAGGTCGAGTGCTGGTTCATCCGTACCCATTTCCATGGACACCATTGCTTCTTCTTCTTCAGGAGCCATCATAAACTCCTCTTCTTCTTGGTCTTCATATTCTTCGTCATCATCATCAAAATCCATAGAAACTTCCTCCTCGTCTTCCATATCGACAAAGTCATCTTCTTCTTGTTCATTTAATGATTCTTTAACTAACTCTTCAATCTCTTGCTTCATAGTTGATGCAAGTATTTCCTTTGCATTAGATTTAACAGCTTCTTCTAGCTGTTGTGCCTCTAGTAGGGCTTGTTCTAAGACTGATTTATTATCTGCCATATCCTTTTTATTAAGCGCTTTTTAAAGTTTTATTTGTTTTATAAATATTATCAATAGTGGAAAAACCCTTCCGTCTAAGATAAATAACCTATAAAATATTATTTTTAATAACCAGATAAAAAATTATCTAGTTTATCCATTAATTTTAATGACCCACTTAAAGCCTGACTTGTTATCTGTTCTTGTGATTTATCATGACTTAAAGATTCATCATAAAGTTCTTTGTCTTCAAGGTTTTTAAATAAGTAAGCTCCTGGTGTTGATGGTGATGATACAAGGTCAAAACAAATTAATTCAAAATCGTCTTGTACCATATTTTGTCCGCTTTCTCTTTCTAACGAACCTACACCTCTTGAAGAAATTCCTAGTGTCACATCATGTCTTAATAAATTAGCTGCTATATCTCCCACACAAGAAATTACACCTGTCTGGTGGTATGCTGGAGATGTAAGAATTTCTAGTTTACCCATTAATATATTTCCATCCCACCAAGTTTCTAGTACTCTGTGAGAACTTCTTTCTAAATCTACTAAAGATGATTCTGGGTGATTAAGTTCGGATAAGGCACTTCCTTTTTCGATTAACTTTTGATAGTTGTCTACTTCTCTTTTTAAAATATTGTCTGGGTATACTCTTCCATTTCTATTTTCAACACCACTCTTTTGAAGTATGGCATGAAAAATGATAGGCCCTTCTTGGATAGACCTATCAGTCATTTCTTTAATAACCTTTTTGTTGTTGTTGTTTTTAGGGGAAATGTGACCCGCGTCATATTCTATTAAAATCCCCGTACCTAATTTTCCTGGTCTTAATATTTCCATTATTACTTTTAACTATAAATAGTTAAGTAATAATAAAACTCATTTTTACTTTTTTGTCTTGTAAAAATTAAAATAAGGTGACACTTTTAAACTATCGGTTATTACATTGTTTAAAAGACTTTGTACTGCTACTTTAATGTTATCTGATTTAATCGGTTCTTCTTTATTTAAAAATAAAGTTATTTCACAATTCATATAACTTCTTTTGTTTGGTCTTATCCCACTAGTTCTAATATCTAAATCTACTATTTGTTTTTGACGTAGAAATAAATCATTCATGTGGGTAGAATTTATATGAGATTGTATATTTCTTTTGAGACCACTAACTGCCCTCTCCCAGTTATCACACTCTTTGAGGGGTGAGAACCATGAAGAAATGTTAATGTATATCGATTTAGGATTTTTGTAATCCACACTACCGTAGTAAGTGTTAAAGTCTTTGTTTAAATTTAATTTAAATTGTTTTCCTGTTTTCATAAAAAAAATACTGTTATATACCTAAATATAACAGCATTTTCTTTTAGTGTCAAAATTAACTTTAGACTTCCTCTTCGTCACCATAATCATATTCATGAGTGATAGTTGTGTGTGAAGGTGAAACCTCTTCCTTAGGTTCTTCTTTCTTACCTGCAAAGTTTTCTGAAGCAGTAAAACCTAAACCAGCCATCACAATCCATTGTAAAGCCTCGAATAATGAGTCCTTAACATCGAAGTCCCAGAACAGATTTGCGGTATATCCTATTAACATAAACAATAGACAAGTAAAAGTAACAAATCTCTTACTAGAGATTTTACCCTCACTACTTAACATATTTTGTATAAAATTCATTTTAAAGTGTTTTATTTAGTTCTTTTATTTTATAAAAAGAGATTTTATTTATTTTAGTTTCATTAATTTTTTCTTTCGTTTCACTCAGTTTTTTCAATAAATTAGAATCCGAGGTTTCACTAATCAATGTATCTAATTTATCCGTAACCTCCTCAACCAGTGAATCAATTTCTTTTTCTAAAGAATTCATATCTTTATTCATTAGTGTTTTAAATTGTTTCCTGTCACTTTCACTTAAATTTTTATATTTTTTATTGAATTGTTTAGTTGAAAGATTAATTAATAATGAGTTAGGTACTTTGTTTTCTGACATAGAAATGGATTTTTTAGACTGTAATTTTTTAAGTATTAATTTTTTAGCTTCGATTCTTTTTTCAATGTCTAAAACGTTTTCGTTAAAAACTAGAGTATCTAGACTTTCATAAAGTTGATTTGATTTTTTGTCAGTATAAGTTTTGTACTTATGTATTGAATTATTAATTCTTTTTAGATTAACTTTATTTTTTTTAGATTTTAAAGTTTTTATTGACTCATTTAAATACTCTTCGGCATCATTACGTGAGTTAAAAGATTTATTTTCTATTTGAGAGTAAAGTACAAAGAATTCTCTATTAGTTGGATTGTCCTTTAAACTTTCCATAAGGGTATGAAAAGCCTTTTTAAATTTAGGTTTTTCTGAAAAAGTATTAACTAAAATACTGTCTATTTTATTTTTTGTTTTTCCGAACATACTATTGTCTTTAACAATAAATATCTATTCACTTAATAAACTATCTACCTTTTTAGAAACCTCTTCTAATTTATCTTTACCTCTACTAAGATTAACCTCAAAATTGTTATTATCTAAACCTTCTAATATTAAAGGTAGTTTGGACTTATCTATAGATGCTAACTCTAGTCCACCACCAGCGTCACCTTCATCTCCCCCAGTATCTGCAGGTGGTGTTTCTTCAACTCCCCCTTCTAATCCTGTATCTGCTGGTGATTCTACTTCACCTCCTGCAGCAGCTTCTTCAGCTCCACCTTCATCAGGTTTCATTTCCCCATATAGTTTATCAATATTAGAGAATATTCCAGTGTTTTTAATAATAGTAGCGGTTTGATTTAATTCTTCACCGACTGCTTTTTCTATACGTTGTTGTTGTAAATCAAGTTTAATTTCTTCATCTGAGAAACCAAGAATATGTTTTTTACCCCATGTAGCGGATACCGCTTGAATACCAGAACCTGGGTCGGTAACTGCATCTTTGTATAAAGTAATTTTTTCTTTCCATTGTTCGATTTTAAGTAGTTCAGATTGAGTAGAAGGGTTGGTTAAACCTAAAGTAAAGTTACCCAGTTCTTCTTCAAATCCCAACATATAAAGATGTATGATAGCTATTTTATTTAATTCTTGAATGATAGATTTTTGAACTCTATTAATCATTCTAGCAAATCTAATGTCTTGGATGGCTAAATTTTTACCTTCCCCCACAACATCTTCAAATCCTAAAAATGCTTTAGGGATTCTTAGTGCAGCTAATAACTTCTTTTGTATATATTCTATATCAGCAATTTCTGCTAAGTTAGTTGCTCCAGGTAGAGTTTCAATTGGATTGGGAGCGGATAAGTCTCTAACTGGAATAAAAAAGTCTTGGTCCACAGCCATTTGATTATAACGTAAATCAACATTTCCAGTTTCCTTATCTACGATTGGGTCTCTTTTAAATTTATTAGCGACTCTCTGTACGTAAGCTTCCACATCCTGGTCTTCCATATTACCAACATAAACTTTAAAAACTCTACGTTCTGGTGCTCTAGAAGTTCTATAAATTAACATCGCGTCTTCTGCTAATAAAAGTTGTTTCCATATACGTCTAGATTTTTCTAACATAGATGTACCATAAGGTAATCTTCTATCATCAGCTAATAATCTGAAATGTGCTACTTCCCAAGTGTTAAATTCCATATTTTTATTTTTCCATATAAATTTAACCTCTCGTTCTTCCTTATCACCAGTCCTACTTTCATAGGTGTTCATACCCTTTTCGATTCTTTCTATTTCAATGTTAGGTAATTGACTTGCTCCTACTATACCTTTTTCTGGGTCAATTTTGAGATAAACAAAGTTATCACCGTATTTACAAGTGTTTCTAACCCACATAGGTAAATTAGATTCTATGTCCAAAATATTATTAAACAAATCTCCTAAAACCGCTTTAATTCTTTTTGATTCCGAATAAATGTTTAACATATATCCTCGTTCTGATATAGTACAAGCTTCTTCTGATACTATATCTAAAGCTGCTGATATTTCAGGAGTAAATTCCATAGATTCATAATCATAATATGAAGCTAGTCTCGTAGGTTCATAGTATACTGCCTGAGAATATAGTTGTGATTCTATTTTTTGCCATTGGTTGGCAAGATATTGCCCTTGTTGTAATTCTAACTTTGTTCTTTCATAATCTACTTTAGAAGTAGTTCTTAATATATCTTTCTTATCGAAGTTATAGGTACGTTTAGGTGCTGAAGGTCCCTCCGCACCGAAAAGGTTATTTAACCTTTGGAAAATTGTCATTCTATTTTGTTCTGCCATAACTTTATAATTTTACACAATTTTTTGGTCTAGTCAACACTTAAACAACATAATCACACTTTACATAAGCGGCTGTTGGTGGGGAACCTAGTCCGTCATTACAACTTCCACCATTAACATATGTGACACAATTATCTATTGTTAGTCCATTACAAATCTCACAACATTCCTTCTCTGGAGAAGATTCTATTGTACCACTATTTTTAACCACATAATCTGGTGGTGTAGGTTTCCATGAGTATACTGTAGTCCCTAAAACTTGTCTTAGTAACTTACCACTTCTGTATCTACCTCCCGAACCAAATCCAGGTTTTTTAATTATTGCCATTTTAGTTTTTTATTTTAATCCTGTATACATCCATAAATAGTCTTTAGGGTCATTAGAAGATGGTGGTAAAGCTCTACCACTCACTTTTCCAGGTTTAAAAACTGGTTCTCCCTTGGTTGTATTAAATTTACGTTCATCTGTAACCCACGCATCTATCATTGCTTTTGCTTGAGCTACATTCTTTTTTAATTGTGTGAATGAGTTTTGTGCTACATAAAGTGCCATAGCTAAAGACATAATTAAATCATCATGATGACCTTTCATGTGGTCAGGTCTACCATTAATATAAACAAATGTTTTTAATTCATTCATCAATCTTTGTGACCTTATTTTAAAGCCTGTTCTTAATTGTTCTTCTAAAGCTTGTACCAACTGAGCTCTTTTACTATTAAAGTTTATACCTGGAGTTTTAGTGTCAGGATTAAATTTCCACATCTCATCTGGTTTTACCCCATCGTAGTAAAAATCTTTATACCCCAGTTCTAACATTTTTCTAGAGGTAGCTACACCCATTCCACCTGTAATGTCTATAACAACAAAACAACTGTATTTTGTAGCCCATTTATTAGCTAAATCTGCTACAATATCAGGAGGGATTTTACCTAAATATTCTACAACTTCTTCTCGGTCATCAAAATCTATTATAACAAAACCACTAGAATCTTCACTATCACCTCTAGAAACATCAATACCCATAATATATTTGTGACCCGGTATTGGTTCTTTCCAAACCCATAAACCATTACCTACCCATTTTTCTGTAGGTTCACAAATATGTTCCTGTAGTTGGTCCATGGTTGTACTGTTAATTACATTATCTCCAGAACCTAAAAAAGCACACTCTAACTCTTGTGATATTTTTCGTCTATCAAATTTTAATTTTTTACACATAGCTTCAAACCAATCTGAAAATGGTTTGTAACCCTTATCTAAATAAGTTTGATAGTTATCTTTATCTATATCTACTAATATATCTTCTTCCTTATATTCATCTCTATTTAAAAGGAAATGTACAATATCTTTAGTTTTGACCCATCTTAGGTCTTGTGTAAATCTAGGGTCGTGATACCAACTTAAATAACTTATTTTAAAATTATTTAATCCCCTAACTGACTGGTCAAAAACTTCATAGTATATTTGGTCAAATCCATTAGGTGTAGAAATTACAACTACTTTACCTCCAGTAGCTAAAGACGCCATACATGCCGCCCATAAATCCGCACCAGATTCTATATAAGCCGCCTCATCAAATACTAATATGGTTGGGGTATAACCTCTAAGTGCATCTACTGAAGTCGCAACTGCTTTTACCTCAGACCCATTATTAAGTTTGTAATGTTTTTGTGAATTTTTGTCTTTATCAAATCCTACATTTATCCAATCAGGCCATTGTCTTAAAAAACCTTTTATCTTGTTTGCCATTTCTGTGGCAGTATCTAATTTATTAGCAAGTATAAGAATTTTTTCTGGTGACTCTTTTGAAGCAAATTGTAGTTTTTTAGAAATCCATCCAGCTGTTGCTGTTGAAACTCCAGCTTGTCTATATTTTAGTACTATATTGTCAGCATGATTTTCAAAATCATTTATCATCTCCTTTTGTTCTGGAAACAATTCAAATGGTACATGTTTTTGTTGTGTATTATCGTAAGTTTGCAAATAAGTTTTAAGTGCATATGGTGTGTTACCATGGCACTTAACATATTCTTGTATGAGTTCTTGTTTAGTCATTCCCATACCAATAAATACTTGATTTTAGTCTTTATTAAGACTTGGATTGATTTCTCAGAAATTCTAATTCACCTTTAGTTAAAGAGGCCATACCACTTCTACCTATTTTATCTAAAATATCGTCAACGTCATATTCTTGACCTGTGTCAGGTTTAGGTACATCGAGAGTTCCTAGTATATCTGCTGTATCAGAACCCGCAACTGCAGTATCACCATCATCTTCATAGTCACCAGTAGAGTCTTCGTAAGCTTCTTCATTTAATTGAGCTATAATTCCTTTAACGATTCTTTCTAATTCTTTTCTACCTTCATCACCACCACTTAAAATTTTCTTAGCTAATGCAAACATGTCAGTCGCTTCCATACTAGCAAACTCACTAAATAAGTAATTTTGAATTTCTCTTTTATCATCCTGAAGTAAGTCTTCTGGATAAGATTCTCTAAATTTTTCCCAAATCACTGGACCTAATCTTAAATCCCAAACTTCCGCAACTAATGTATCTTCTGAATCCATTACTCGTTGTGCTTTATTTGGGTCGTCGGGTAAACCTTGAGTGGCAAGTACTTCCATAACACCTTTAACTAATTCGTGAACTAATACAGGAAAAGTTATTCCTTGAGCTTTAACAGTAGGTGGGTCTGTATCGGGGTCTACTTCTTCTTTACCAGCCATACCTTGACCACTTTGAGCCATCATCATAGTTGTTTGGTCAGGCATAATCCAGTACACCAAATCATTAATAGACATCATTACCCCATATAAATTAATTAAATCAGGACTAATGTTATTTAATTCTTCTTCGACTAAATGAAACATATAATGTCCTTTTTTAGAAGCTCCTTGGATTAATTGATTTAAAAATCTTCTTTTTTGTTTTTCTATATCGAAGTCCTCAAACTCTTCCATTGCTTCTTCTTCAGAGTCCATCTGTTGTTGTGGAGTTTGTTGTTGTGGAGTTTGTTGTTCTTGAGATTGGCCTTGCATTCCTTCCATACTAATTTCACCCATACCGACAATTTTTGCATCAAACTGTAGAGCGTCTGGTGGAATAGCCATTTCTTCTCTTACTATTTTTACAGCGAGTTCTTCTAATTCTTGTTTGTGTTGAGATTCTAGTTGTAATATTCTTTGTGTTGCACCCATTAACATTTGTTGTAATTGCATAAACGATTGTGGGGTAACGTTTCTTAAGCCCGTGTAATTTTTAACCTTATCTACTACTGATTTAAATCTTTCTGAAGCTACCAACTCTTCAAAATTACTTGGGATACCTGAAGGGTCTACTGAAGGATAAGCGTCAGAATCTGCACCTGGAAAATCTCCAGTTTCTATTTTTCTTTGTAAGGAAGGGTCCATTCTTTCTGGTCTATCACCATAATCAATAGGTGCTTCAAATAACTGTCGTTTAAATTCTTTTAATGTTCTTTTACTTTTCATCTCTTCTCGCTTTTGGTCTTGGTTTGTGTTTAGGTTGGTAAGGTGACTTTCTACCTGGTCTTTTAGTAGGAGAAGGAGTCTTGGTTGGTGCTGGTTTAGTTGTCGGAGACGGTGCGTTCATAAATAAAGTATCGAAATCCATCCAAGCTGGTAATTCATATTTAGCATCATCAACGTCATTATCAACAACTTCCACATCTTGTGTTTCCACAGCAATCTCATTTAAAGTTTGTAAAAATTGTGATTTTGTCATAGAAGGTCTTTCATATTTTTCTACTAATCCTAGTAACCAATTTTCAGTTAATTTTTGTTCATCAACTTTTTCGGGTAAATTTTCTGGATTAGGTGTGTCAGTATAATCCTTTATAGATTCTAAAGACATCTCTTTAGCTGCTTTAAGAACTGCATTATCGTTTCTTCCATCACCACAATCTTTATACTTACTTTTTTTACAAGCTAAAACTAATTTATGAAAATTATATTGTGATTTAGATTTAGCTACTTCCATTAAATCTTTTTTTGTTATATGTCTTTCAAACATACCCATACCATCATCAGAGTTATCATCATTATCTGGTCCTTTCTGTGGTGCGTCTTGGTCTGTATCATACCCCGCTTTATCTTTTTGGGTACGTACTAACTCCTGTTCAGCATCTTCGTGTAAACCACTACTGTGTCCTCTTGGTCCATCGGATTGATGTCCCTTTGCGACAGGATTCATAAATGAGTATTTTGGTTCTGGTGCAAATTCATTTAATTCACCAGCGAAACCTTCTTCGTCCCATCCGTTTCCACCATAAGAATCCATTGGTCCGTCTGAATCAAAACCTTCAGCGTCTGGATTATGGAATGATGGTGTGTCTAAATATTTTGCGTTTCCACTATATTGTCCTTTATTTTGTTTTGTACCTGCACCTATTAAAGTTCCTTTATTGTCTGTTGAGTAATAAGAATCCATAGGTCCTTGGGAAGTATGAAATCCTCCATCGTCTGGATTTTCAAAAGAAGTCTCATCAAAATCACCAGCTCCCATATCCATTATGACTTCATCTAAATCTTCTTTTTCTAACACTTCCACTTCTTTACCACCTTTTTGATATTTTTGAATTGGTGTGTTTGTAGGTGTAAGTTCTTGGTCCTCATTCATTTCAGTTACTTTAGCTGTGTCTCCCGTAGTGTCTATATCTACATTTTCAGAATCATCAACATCAGAAGTAACTTTATCTATAAATGATTCTTTTTGTCCAGGATTTTTTAAATCGTAAGTTGTGGTAGTCGATTGTGTTGTAGTTTGTTCATTTAAAACTCTTTCTCTAAGAGCTTGAAGTTGATTATTGTCAAACTTTAAAAGTGTATCAATGTTAAAACCTTCTTTTACTAGTTTGGATAATGTATCTATTTTACTAAATTTTTTCATGTTTTTCTGTTTCATTTGAGGTTAAAATTAAATCTCTTGAGTATAGTTTATCTGTTACAGATTCCATAGTTTCTCCAAACCTAAATACCAACCTAGTATCTTTTATGTCTTCTTCTTCATCGTACTTTTCCCACCCTAACGCTATAACATCATCAATTGAGTCAGTAAATGAAAAATAGTCTGAATTTTGAACTAATTCAAATTCCAGACCTTCTTTTGAAAGTGTCCCCACTTTTTCAATATACTCAATGTCGGGAGGTAATGGTTTTCCGAGTGCTGGAGTTGAATCCCAGTCTGGTCCCCATATGTCTACAAGTTCAGAAGAAAAGATGAATTCGTATACATAATTACCTCTGAAATTAGAACCTAATCCATTGATGTATACTAACTTCATTTTAAAGAACTTTTCCTGTTGTCGTTATTTCTACTAAATTTTTATTTTCTTTAAAAACTAAACCACCTCTTTTATTTTTTCCAATAAAGTTAAAGTTTCTGTTTTCTCTTAAAAATTGTTTAGTTGTTCTTTCTTGTTCGTAAGAACTAAAAGAAGATTCTACTAGTCTTTTTCTTTTTACTTGTTTTATACTTTCATTTAAAAAGTTTTCTTTTCTTCTTTTTTGTTCTTCTATTCTTCTTTGTTGTTTAATTTTTTGTTGTTTCTTTTCTTGTGGTGTTAACTGAAAGTATTTAGATAAAGTTCTGTTTACTGTACTCTCGTTGAATACATCAGCGATTGCTGATACAGCATCTACGTCTTCTTCATCACCCGCAAAATTTATTGTGTCTTCTTCATTAACATCAATGTCAGTTTTAATTGTTACTGGATGCATTTTTCCACTACCTTTAGGATATTCAAATTCTTTTTTACCTTTATCTCTTGCTTCATCTGCTGCTAAAACAAAACTTTCTTCCATATCTTCTTCTTCACTGAAAACCTTGTCTGCGGCTCTTTCACCAAACCCTGCTGCTGCAGCTCCTACTGCCATTCTTGCTAACGCTCCTAGATTTTCATCCATTTCTTCGTCGTCACCCATAACCATACCTTCAGCTAATTCAGTTTCTAAATCCATATCTAGGTCATCACCACCTAAATCATTATCACCTAAATCCATTTCTTCATCACCAGATAATTCAACATCAAATTCTCCTTCTTCAGTATATTCAATATCTTCATCTTCGAACTTTTCTACAATTTCGTCTTTGTCGTCAGAACTTAACTTTTCTAAATCAACAGCTGAAATAACAGAATTAAGAACATACTTAATGATATCTGCAGTCATTTCTGGTTCAGGTAAGTCTCTAAGTTTTTGACCCAATTTACCAGTTAGTTTTTGAATGGCTTTTGTAGCATCTTCATCATCTGTAACTTCAACATCAACATCAGCTTCAATCTCTTCACCACCTAAATCATCTTCCATATCTAAGTCCATGTCTGTAGTTTCTTCTTCACCACCCATATCCATAGCATCGTCAAATCCAAAATCTTCAGTTTCTTCACCAGCATCTTCTGATTCTGGTTGTTTAAGTACAAATTTTGTTTCTTCTTCCTCTTGTTCACCAATTAGATTTAATTGTTTTCCACCATTATAATTTTCATTTAAAGGTTTCATAAGTAGATTAAGCTTTTTTAGAGCTTCGGAATATGAATTAAAAGTATATCTAGAATTATTTCTCATTCCTGACATGTAAGTGTATCCATCAGTACCCTCTTTCAATATCATGTATTGTGCATTTTCTCTAACAATACCATATTTGTTACCATCAGCTGCTTTAATTGTATATTCTAAAGAAGCTGTCTTATGGGTTTTAACTTTAGGTGTCATTCCATAGTTAGCTATCTCCATTATTCTTTGGAGTTTTTTATCTAATGGAAGTTTTTCACTCCCTACTGGTTTTAAATCTGCCATTTTTTGTTATTTAATTTCTTTTTTTATTTAACTTTGTAAAAATCCCATACCTATTAAAGTGTAAGGACTTGCTGGGTTTATTGTTTGCCCACTGAATGTGGCTCTTTGAGCGTTACCATCTGGGTCTAAACAGGTTCTACAATCACATAAGAAACAAGCGTTGGTTAGTGTACCACTCACATTCTTTATAACAATATCTAAAGAATTACCGTCACTAATATTAACTGTAGCACCGTTTATAACTAAACCAGATACAGCACCAGTAGCACGGATAGAAGTACAAGTTTTACCTGTTAAATCACCAGCAGCTGTTAGAAATGGTTGTATCCCAGTTCCACAGTACAATTCTTCTCCATATGATAGTCCAGCGTAATTTGCCATAATAAGTTTATTTTTTTATATAAATATTAACTCTAGTAGAAAAAAAACCTTTCTAATCTAAACTTAGAGTTAAATCTACCACTTTATTTTTTAAATCAAATAATTTTTTTATGTATCCACTTCTTCTTAAAAATTTAAAGGTTAAATTTTCGTAAGAATATTCACCACCTTTTTCTAACCCAGTAGCTCTGAATTTTTTTAATCTAGTTTTAATTTTTTCTATTAAATCTAGTATTTCTTCTGGTGATTTTTGATACGCTTCGTGTTGGATGGTATCTATTATTTCCATCCATCCTTGAGCTTTTTCTAATATTTTACCCATGTCGATATCTACGTTAGTTCTTTTAGGTGGTATTAACCATTTATCAAAAAGAACTGAATAAACTCCACTAGAATGGTGAACTTCATCTACATCTTGCGCGTACACTTCTACTTCATATCCTTTAACTTGGACATCGTGTGAAGCGTTCCACAGATTTTTTTTAGTGTTCAATATATTTTTAACTAAATCTACATTTTCATCTATTAATTCAAAATCAAAAAGAATATGTAAATCTATATCTGAATACTGGGACCAATTATAGTTACAGATACTTCCAGTAATAGTTATATCTGCAATATCACAATCTTGGGTGTTAGTATCACAATCTAAATTTTCTATATCGACAAAATCTAAAAAATCATTAGCACTAAGCAAAAGTTTATCCCGAACCTCTTTTCTTAGACGATAACGTTTGTTTTTATCTAAGGTCCAGATTTCGGGATTCAAACTTTTCTTTTGGTCGAAACTTTGTAAAATTCTATCTGCTAAGTTCATACCTATAAATACTTCATATTAACGTAAGTTAGTCAAGTAATTTATATTTGTACTTTTTAGCTATTTGTTTATTAAAGTAACTACCTTGGCTTTTAGCTATTCTTAGCCCAGCTGCTACATTATCAGGCACATCTTCATATTCGTATTTACGTCCCGCGTTGAATTCAACTATAAGTTTTTTAGTGGACCTATTGTAGATTGACCCTTTAATGTTAGAAGATTTATATTGATTAATAATTCTATCTCCGCTGTAAATTTCAGATAAAACTCCCATATTATTTTACTTCTTCGTATTCAACGTCAGTTGTTTCCTCTTCTTTATCAGTACCTTCTGATGGTTGTTCTGTTTGTTGGTACATCTTTGTAGATATGGATTGCCACTCTTCATTAAGATTTTTAAGAGATTCTTCTATAGACTCTAAATCTTCACTCTTATGAGATTCTTTAAGTTTATCTAAAGTCTGTGTTAATCTATTTTTATCTTCTTCACTTAATTTATCACCATATTCCTTCATTTGTTTTTCAGTTTGAAAAATCATAGTGTCAGCTTCATTTAGTTTTTCCACTTTTTCCTTTTTTTCTTGGTCTTTAGCTTGATTTTGTTCAGCTTCCATTTTCATTCTTTCGATTTCTTCATCAGACAAAGTAGTACCAGATTCAATTTTTATATTCTGGGACTTACCAGTACCTTTGTCTTTAGCGTTTACATTAATGATACCGTTAGCGTCAATATCAAAAGTAACCTCAACTTGAGGAATCCCTCTTGGAGCTGGTGGAATATCGGTTAATTGGAATCTACCTAAACTTCTATTGTCCGCAGCCATAGGTCTTTCACCTTGTAATACATGTATATCTACAGTTGGTTGATTATCTACTGCTGTAGAGAAAACTTGGGATTTAGAGGTAGGGATAGTACTATTAGATTCAATTAATGTAGTCATTACCCCACCCATAGTTTCAATACCCAGTGAAAGTGGTGTGACATCTAATAATAAAACATCGTTAACTTCTCCAGATAATACTCCTCCTTGGATAGCTGCTCCCATAGCTACTACCTCATCAGGGTTAACACCTTTAGACGGTTTACGTTTAAAGAACTTTTCTACCGATTCTTGAATAACAGGAATTCTAGTTGAGCCCCCAACTAATAATACTTCATCGATATCATCTACTTTAACTTTAGCATCCTTAAGAGCTTTTTCACAAGGTTTAATACTTCTATTTACTAGTTCACCCACCATTGTTTCAAACTTAGAACGTGATAATGAAACCACTAAATGTTTAGGTCCTGTAGAATCAGCTGTTAAATAAGGTAGGTTAATTTCAGTATTACTAGATGAAGATAATTCTACTTTTGCTTTTTCCGCGGCTTCTTTAATTCTTTGTAAAGCCATAGGGTCCTTACTAATGTCAACTCCGTTTTCTTTTTTAAATTCAGTAATTATCCAATCCATAATTACTTCGTCAAAATTATCACCTCCCAAATGTGTATCACCATTTGTAGATAGTACTTCGAAAACACCGTCACCCATTTCCAAAATAGAGACATCAAAAGTACCACCACCTAAATCGTATACCACAACTTTTTTATCTTTGTTATCGTCCAGACCATAAGCTAATGAAGCTGCGGTTGGTTCGTTTATAATTCTTAAAACATTTAGACCAGCAATTTCTCCAGCTTCTTTAGTTGCGTTTCTTTGTGAATCATTAAAATAAGCTGGTACTGTAATAACCGCATCTGTTACGGTTTCACCAAGGTATTCTTCTGCTGTTTTTTTAAGGTTTTGTAATACCACAGCTGAAATTTCTTGTGGAATATAATCCGTATCATCTATTTCTATACCCACACCATTATTATATATTTGTGATACTTTATATGGCATCTTACTTGCCTCTTTTTTAATTTCTGAGTATGTACTACCCATAAATCTTTTTACTGAGTAGATAGTTTTTTCAGGATTAGTGACCGCTTGTCGTTTAGCAGGGTCACCCACTACTCTTTCTCCTTTATTTTTAAAAGCTACTACAGATGGTGTGGTTCGTTGACCTTCACCATTAACAATAACTTTAGGTTCGTTACCCTCAATTACGGCAACACAGGAATTTGTCGTTCCTAAATCTATACCAATTACTTTTCCCATTTTTGTTTTTTTTATTTATGGTTATTTGTTTATTTATGAAAAATATATTAATACTTTTCATTAAATCAAGTAGTCAAATAACATACCATAAGAAAAATACTGACATTTTGTCAGTTATGTATGACATAAATACAATGGTTGATTATTGGTACAATTATGAGTAATATTATAGTGAATTAAAAATTAAAAAATATATCAATGAGATTAGAAGGAAATTACGCAGATTTTGAGTCGGACGATTCTAAAAGTAAACCAAGAAAAGAAAAAAGTAGTATTAAAAGTAGGACTCCAGTTCTCGATAACTTTTCTAGAGATTTAATACAATACGCCGAAGAAGGTAAATTAGACCCAGTTGTTGGTAGAGAAGCGGAAATAAATAGGATAGCTCAAATACTTTCTAGAAGAAAAAAGAATAATCCAGTTTTAATTGGGGAACCAGGATGTGGTAAAACTGCTCTAGTAGAAGGACTAGCTATTAAAATTAGTGAAGGTAGATGCCCTCGTAATCTTTTAGATAAAAAAATTATAGGTCTAGATTTAACTTCTATTGTTGCGGGAACAAAGTATCGAGGTCAGTTCGAGGAAAGAATGAAAGCTATAATTGATGAGTTAAAAGAAAATGAAGACATTATAATTTTTATAGACGAAATTCACACTGTAGTAGGGACTGGTAATGCTTCAGGTTCTCTAGATGCTGCTAATATTTTTAAACCAGCTTTAGCTAGAGGAGAAGTTCAGTGTATTGGTGCTACAACTATAGATGAATATAGAGAAAACATCGAAAAGGATGGAGCGTTAGAAAGAAGATTTCAAAAAGTAATGGTTGAGCCAACCACTATGGAAGAAACATTACAAATTCTTAAAAATCTTAAGGAAAGATATGAGGACCATCACAAAGTTAGGTTTACAGAAGATTCTTTATCAACCTGTGTCATGTTAGCAGAACGATATATTACCAATAGAGAGTTCCCCGATAAAGCTATAGATATTATGGATGAAGTGGGAGCTAAAGTACAAGTAGACGTAGCTTTTCCACAAGAAATAGAAGACCTTAGAAATAAATTATCTAATTTAAAGTTGGAAAAAGTGGATGTCGTTAAGTCACAAAAATATGAAAAAGCTGCTGAACTTAGAGATGAAGAAAGAAAAGTTATAGGTTTACTTGAGGATAAAAAATTAGAATGGGAAATCCAAATGGAAGAAAGTAGGATAGACATCACTGAAGAGGACATATATAAAGTAGTATCTCAAATAACTAAAATTCCTTTAACTAAACTAGATAGTAATGAAACAAAAAGTTTACTAAATTTAGAAAAGTCTTTACAAAAACTAGTAATAGGCCAGGATGAAGCTATTAAAAAAATAGCAAAAGCAATTCGTAGAAATAGGGTGGGTATACGTGAAGTTAAAAAACCTATCGGTTCTTTTATGTTTTTAGGTTCTACTGGTGTAGGTAAAACTCATCTAGCTAAAGCAATCGCAAAAGAGATATTCGGTAGTGAAGATGCTTTAATTAGATTAGATATGTCAGAATATAAAGAAAAATTTAATTCTACCAGACTAATAGGTTCTCCTCCAGGTTATGTTGGTTATAATGAAGGTGGGCAGCTAACGGAAGCAGTTAGAAAAAAACCTTATTCTGTAATTCTTTTAGATGAAATAGAAAAAGCTCACTCGGACATATATGACTTGTTACTCCAAATATTTGATGATGGACACATAACTGATGGTTTAGGTAGAAAAATTAATTTTAAAAATACTCTACTTATTATGACCTCGAACGTGGGAGCTAAACAAGTTTCAGAATTTAATAAACCCTTAGGTTTTTCTACCAAAGATACCGAGTCTAGAATGGAAGAAAAAAAGGAAGCTATTATTAAAAAAGCTTTAAAAAACACATTTAGACCAGAGTTCTTAAATAGAATAGACCAAACTGTCGTATTTAAACCATTACAAAAAAGAGTAATATCTAAAATTGTTAAATTAGAATTAAAATCACTACAGGATAGGTTAGTTGAAAAGAATTATAACGTATCTTTTGATAATTCAATTACAAAGTATATTGTTGAAGAGGGGTATGATGAAAAGTTCGGTGCTAGACCAATCAAAAGAGCAATTCAAAATAAGATAGAAGATTTTATTTCTGAAAATATATTAAAAGGTGACATTCTAGAAGATGTACATTATTCTTTAAGTGTAGATAAAGATAATAAAGTTGTGGTATCTACTTTTTAGAACCACAGTCTGTGGCTTTAATTTGACAAGTTTCTGCGTCTCTAGTAAAACACTTTATTTGTCCTTCCTCACAGGTCGTACAACCTTCACCAGTTCCATTGGAAAAGTATAATGGAAAAGCTGATGTAGTTTCTGTACACACACATTCACTGGTTTCGTATATGTAGTCACCTGTGGTTAGTAGACATGGGTTGGATTTATTACTATAAAAAGTTTTACAGGGAAGGCCAATATTACAAGGACCATCCTTTGCAACACAATTAGCTTTACTGGATTTTAATAAGATGGCGTTACAACTACCACCTTCACTACAAGTCTCTAATTGATTACCCATAAAACTTCTTACATGATGAGCTCCATTTTTTGCTCGTCGACTAAAAACCTTTTCTACTTTGGTACACCATTCTATACCATATATTGCTCTGATTGCCATTTTAAGTAACTTGTAAATAAGTTATATCTGGATTAAGGAACATATAACCTTGTTCTGGGTCTAAAGATGGCCCACCCACTAAATGACCTACCGCTCTTACTATATTTCCTGAACTTGCAGGTGGTGTTTTTGTAACAGCTCCTGTAACACTAGCATCTAAATAGAGTGGTTCTCCAGGTAGTGCTCCTTCTGGTAAACTAGGTAATTTTAAATGACCTCTAATTAATATACCTTTACCTGCTCCCGCAACAGTAGGACTATTAGATAAGGCGAAACCTACCATTCTTCCGTCTGTTCTACCACTTGTAGAGACATCAGTTCTTTTCCAACACCCATTACCTTCTAAATTTACAAATTGACCTGCAGTGTACACTACTTCTTCGGAAGCACATAAACCATATCTAACAATTTCTCCACCACCATCATTTATAGGAATTGCATCTATGTGATTAGTGTCGTGAACTACATTATGTATAGTGGGGCTATCTGTTGTAGTAATACTATTAGATAATATATAATCATAACTTGAAACTCTAACTTTTTCTGTTGGTTGTAATTTTTGTACATAAGCGGTATCATCAGTATAAGCTGACATACTTTGTCCAGCTAATATACTACTCTGTCTTACTCTTCCTCCAGCACCTAAACAACTGTTTTTTGCTGCTAAGATTGCTGAGTTATTTACTACCGTTCCAGAACCATATCCTATTCTATTATCTTGACCTGATAAAATAGAAGATGCTGATGTGGCTCCAGTAACCATATTGGATAGTCCAGCTATTAAAGTTTTTACTGGAGATTCTTTGCCTTCTTCACCCACTATAGTACCTATTTGGTGTGCTTGTCCGAAAAGAGTAGTAGTTTGTACATCACTACCCACAATATGATTTAATCCAGTAACAAAACTTTGCACAAAATCGGTGTACTGAACACCCGTATTATTTATTCTATGATTAGAACCAAATGAAGATATGTTGTTAGCTTTAGAGTCTATAAATGTACCTGAAACGAAATTAAAATTTGCTTGTATATTATTTCCTGACCCCTCAACAAAGTTTCCATGACCGATGACTGTATTTCCTGAAATACCGTTTTTTTGGAGTCCTCCAAAAACTACAGAGGTGGACCCAGAACATTCATTTCCTAGACCCGTAACTACATTCCATGAACTAATGTCACCCATTGTATTTCCTGACCCACCTATAATAACATTACCGTCTCCCTCTTTTATAGTATTGTATTTACCCCCAACTATTGCTGAAGTATTACCAGAAATTATTCTATTAACTTGACCACCACCGAAAAAACTTGTAAGGGTATTGTGAGATGTGTGTCCACTTCCACCAGCGATTAATGTATTAGTGGAAGTACCACTTGTATTATAAGTTCCTTTAACGTCTTTTAAAGCTTTATTAAATGTCCCGAATTCTGCCCAAAAATTAGAACCACCACCTGTACCAGAACCATCAATTACGATACTATCTCCCGTTATTCCTATAAGAATACCTCCAGTACCAGATAATGAACGTAAATTCATTAAACCGTCATTATTACCTATTTCTTTAGTTTGGAAAATACCAATCCCTGTACCTATATTCCCACAGGTTGTATTATCTATTTTAGTACTTAAAATACTAAGGTTTCCATCTAACTGAGCATGTGTTAGTGCTGTGTTTTGACTTGTTCTTAAATAAAAAGGTATTGGTAATGGCATATCTATTGTTTTATAATAAATATTACCGATAATAAAATAAGATTATAAAAGATTATAGGGATAGGTTTGAGGTACGTGGATAAACTCGTATTTTTTGTTCCCTAGTTGATTAACTACTTTAAAACCTAAATTAATAGCGTTTTGAACATCCTCAACCACCACATATTCATTAGAGGTATGATAACGATAATAACCCGCAGCAAAATTTAAACATGGGAAGTTAAATTTTTTCTTTAACATCATTGTATCAGTATATGGGTGATTTAACCATTTAGTGAAACCGTGTTCTAAAATTATATCTTTTACAGAACCAAAAAATTTACTTTCTTCTTCATATAATTTAACACCCATTAAAGTTTTACTCATCGTATCATTTTCTGTAGAGTCGAATTGGATTGCATAACCCACATCTTTAAAGAATTTAGGGTCAGCTTCTTTTGAACCATTACATCCTGTTTCTTCCGCTACGGGTAGAAATACTTTACATGAGTCTAATTTTTCTAGTAATTGTAAACAGATAAATACACCTGCTTTATCGTCCCCACCGATACCAGTGGGCAAACCTTCTTCTTTGTCGTAAGCTTTTAGGGCTAATTTAAGTTCACCCTGTGCGTTAGGTAGTTGTTCCTCCATAACCTCCATTTCAGTAATACTATGCACACTATCTAGATGAGCTACTAAACAAGGATAGGTCGAAGAATCTCCTTTAGTAATATAGAGACTCCCCAACTTATCTTGATAATAATTAACCGAGTCTAGAGAACTAATATAATTAATAACATGTTCTATGAGTCTATCCTCTTCCCAAGTATGGGTAGGGACGGAAAGTAAGTTTTTTAATTTATTTAGTGTTTCTCTATTCATACTACAAATATACAAATAATATTTTAAACAAAAAAATAAAATTTAAACTTTTTTAATTTGGTTTAATTGAAATTATATTCTATATTTGTCCTGTAATCATCACACAAACATGCTCGGGTGGTGGAATAGGTAGACACGACAGACTTAAAATCTGTTGGACCGTGAGGTCCGTGCGGGTTCGATTCCCGCCCCGAGTACCCAACATGCACCCGTAGCTCAGCTGGATAGAGCAACTGCCTTCTAAGCAGTAGGTCATAGGTTCGAATCCTATCGGGTGTACTAGATATAGACGGGTATCCCCTCAAGCTTATACCTTGTAGAAAGGGTAACTGGTTACATGTGGGTTCAAGTCCCATTCCGTCTACCCTAAGATAAATTTTTTAATTTATCGGGTGTATTTATATAAGTTCTTTGAATTATGGGGATGACTGGAATTGATTGACATTAGTTTGATTGATATCAGCACGTCGAGGCTAAACTAACCTTGTAAAACTGGTTTATACTTCTAATCGGCGACGTATTAGATACCATGGCAACTCTCGGTCTTATCCGTGAGGAGTCAACTGTAGCTGTAGCGTAATTAAATTACGACTAAAGCTCCATCTCTTCTATAGAATTTAAGATTTGTTTCTATAGTATATGAGGTGTCATCCTACAAATCGACCGCACCAATACCATTAAGGTGGTTAAACAACATTATGGTTGGGGCTTCTGGATGGTTGTTTATTCTAGAAGGGTAAGTCCGAGAATAAAAGAATAAACTAAGCGTGTAGGATAGGTACAATAGACAGTGGACAAGACGGGGGTTCGAATCCCCCCATCTCCACCAATTAAAAAAGGTCCCGATTGGGACCTTTTCTGTTTTTATGTATTATTTAATAATTATCTTCCGAGATTTTGCATAAACTGTTGGAAATACTTTTGAGCTATATCACTAAGTCCGCCACCAGAAGATGCGGTACCTTGACCTGATGTTTCAGGTGGTACTTCTCCACCACCACCAAGGTCTTGCCCTTTAAATTGTTGGTTTTTCTTTTCTTCTACATCCTTTAAAGCATCCTGTACTTGGTCTTTCTTTTTACCTAAAGCTCCACATAGATAGTCTCTTACTTGTTTTTCTAATTCTTTATAGAATTCCATGTTATCACCTAAGTTAGTCAGTGAGTTACCAAATATTTGTTCTACTGTTCCACCCATACCAGTTAATTGTCTGTTAACTCTTCTTACACCATATTCTAAAACACCTTTAGTTAATATAGGAGTTAAGTATTCACAATTCATTAATTTAGGTAACTGGGTAAATGGTACGTTACCTAGAGATGTTGCAAGTATTTCTTTTAATTCACCGTCTTTAATGCCCATAAAACCTAAAATCCATCTATATAATTTTTCACGAATTGTTTCCCACAATGTACCCATAACTCCTTGGTTTTGAGACATTGTAAATGCAGCTTGTTCACTAAGTATATTTTCATGTTTTACAAGATAGTTAGATAAGTCGTCAGTAGTAATCCCATTTCTATTTAATCTATGGATTTCTTGTACATAGTTTTCAAATATAGTGTCTGGTGATTTACCTTGATTTCTTCTGGAAAATCTATCCATCCATATACCTATTTTTCTTTCTTTTGATTCTGAAAGAACTGGTTTTTGTTGTTTTACTTTTTCTTCATTTACTAAATCTTCAATAAATGATACTAATTCTGATTCTTTAAATTGTATTTTAGACATTATCTATTATATTTTATCTTCTTCTTTTATTTCTTAAATCACCGTCACCTTTAATTCCATACGCTCTTTTAACACGTCTAGTTTCTTTTCCTAAACCAAAGTTGTACGCTGCGTAACAGTATTGTAATACTTTATAAGTGTTAGGTCCTCCTATTGTTGGTAGTGCTTTAGATGCTGCAGCTATAACCATTACACATTCACTTTTTGTAGCTTTGGTATCGTTTATCTTTTCTAGATTCTTTAAACTTTGTTCAGCGGCATCTTTACTACTAAATCTTCCAGAAGTATTTTTTATTTCTTCTTCAGTAGATTTGGTTTCCGAAGAAGCGACTTCTCTTTCTGGTGTAGGTTTTTCATTTCCTTTAAAATCCATTCCTTTAACCATTAAACCAGCAGTTTCTGGACCAACTATACCATCTACTTTAAGTCTATTTGAAGATTGGTAATCTCTCACTTCTTTTTCTGTAGCTGAATTAAATATACCAGTTATAGGACTCATATTTAACATTCTTTGTATTGCTGCTACTGAATCTCCTCTCATACCTTTCTTGATTATCCCATTACCAGCTGCAACTGCAGTTAACGTTGGTGCTACACCATAAGATGAACTACTACTACTATCATCTTTTGTAGTTTCTGGTTTTTCTTCAGTATTTCCACTTGTTCTTCTTACTCTTCGAATTGAGTATTTGTCATCATCTTTATCAAAGTTAACGGTGTATTTTTGTTCTACGACTAATTTACTTTCACCTAAAACTTCAGCTAATCCTGTGATTGATTCTGTTAAAACCTCAAAATCTTTAACACCCATCGCTAATGCGATAGCAGCTCCTTGGAGTGCGGTAGGTTTTCTTTTAGCTGTAGTAGGGTTATCTCTAACTAACTCATCTATATATTCATCAGCAGTACCTTCTGGTCCTTCGATGTCTGCCAAATTTTCGTCTACATCATATATTGTACCATCAACTTCAATATCTTTAGTTAAAATTAATATATCTTTTTCCGCGTCTGATTCATCATCTGCTTTACCGAATATTTTTGCAAGTTTTGCTTTGTCGTCTTCATCAGTAACTGCACCTACTTCACCTGTTGGTGTTTGGAAAAAGTATTTTTCTTCAGAGTTTTCTACATATTGGAATTGTCCCAAATAATCTTTACTACCAGATTTAAATACAGCTGCTAATGCTGAAGTTCCCGCGTCATCCACACCTACAAATACATCTACCAGTGCTCCTCCAAATAAACTATTAAATTTTAATCTATAAGCTGGTAAACCTTCAGGTCTTTCAATTACCTCTTTAGCTTCTTTTTCTAATAACTCATCTAAATCATCATTAGTGAATATTCTTTTACCATTAATAATTGCTAATGGTTTTCCTTTTAGAATATTGTAAATTTGATTTAAGTCAGCTTCATCTAATTCATCATATAATTCCTCTATTAAAGGAACATCAAATTTAAGTTGATACATTTTAGCTAGATGTGAACAGTCCCCAACAGTATTAATTTGTTGGAAGGCTCTAAAAATAGTGTCTTCGTCAGTACCTGCTCCCGCGGCTACATCAAAAGTTAAAAAATCAACAATACCTTTACCAAAATATTTTTCACCACCTTCAGTAGCGTCATTAATAGCTGTTGCGATTTGTACAATATCTGCTTCTGACTGAAAAGTTACGGTTACATTACTATCATCATTATCCATTTGTACTAAACTTTCATAGTACTCGGGTGCAAAACACATAGACATCCAATCTTCTTTTGATGGTTGTTCACCATTTGCCCAATCTTCTTGACCCGCTACCGCGTCTCCTGGTAAAGGGGTACTACTACCACTTGCAAAAGAGTTAACCAACCACGCTCCAGTTCCCCATGTAAGTAAAGAACCTAATCCTCTAGTAGCTTGTGCATTAAGTAAACCTGGTACTACTTTACCACCCATTTTACCACCCGCACCTGTAAAACCTCTAGCAGCTAATGGAGTTGCCTTACCAAGGTTTAATCCTTTTGTTGAAATTTTACCAAAACCTAAAGCTTTTCCCATTTTAGGAAACTTTTTAAATAGTTTACCCCCTCTAGCTCCGAACCTACCTACACTTGCAAGAGCTCTTCCAGCAAAAGGTAAAAGTCTAACGATACCACTAGCAATAGCAGGTAAAAATTCTAGAAGTAGTTCAGGTTTTTTTCCCTCATTTAAAAAATCTTTATATTTGATTTTAGCTTCTTCTTCTGTTAATATGTTTAAATCGTAAGTACGATTTTTAGTTTCTTCACTGTATTTTTTTGACTCTTCTAAGGTAAATTCTTTATCATAGCCATTTAAATGGTCTATTTTTCTTAGTTCTTCGGTCAATGACATTTTAGGTTTTTCCATTTTTGTTTTTTTTTATAAATATTTAGTTATCTATTAAAATTTATTGTTTATTACTTTAAGGCATCCACAAAATCTCCTTGGTCTTGTTTATTTAAGTCGTTAAAGAAACTGGTTCCCTCGTCTGACTTTAAAAATTCCTCAAATTTGCCATTTAATGTTCCTTCATCCATACCTTCTATTGCTGCTGCTCCTACACCAGTTCCTGTAAGGTAGTTTATAAATTTAGAATATAATTTTGTTCTGTTTAATAATCCTTTTCTTTGCATTCTAGTTAGTAATCCACCACTCTTACGGAATATTTTAACTTTTCCTGTTTGTTTTGCTGCTTGAGTGAATACTCTAACATATGTCTTTGCGTCTTTAGAGAAAGCCCTAAATCCTGGTAATTTCCCTATTTTAGATATTATCTTACCTAAGAATCCTTGTGTTGATGGATTTTTCATACTTTCAAGAACAGCTTTACCAGCCTTTGTTTTACCCATCTCCGAAGCTACTTTAGCAGCATTACCACTTTTAAGTCCAGCGTTAATAGCTTTAGCATTTATTTTTCCTGCTTTCATTAAACCAATAAATGGTTTAGCTATAGCGTCTCCAACATATGGTACTAGAGATATCAAACTTAACATTCCATATAGAATATCACCTTGTCTAAAGTAAGACATGGCGTTAATACCATCAGCGATACCTGTTGGGTCTACAATCCCCACAAAATCTAAAAAAGTATTGTACCACTTACTTTCATTTAGTAAGTCCACATCAAACTCTGTATCATAATCTAATGAATGTTTTCTTTTCATCTCATCAAATGAAGGTTTGTTATAATAAGACCTAATATCTCTATCTGCTGTAGTAAACCCATCATCTTCTACCTCCATATCAAACATACCTTCTTCATCACTATCTTCCCATAAAGGATTTGCTTTACCTCTACTAATAGAATAAGAGTCTGCCCAGTGACTTACACCACCACCAGCAGGATTAGCTGAACCTCTGGTTAAACCAGTTTCCCACGTTTTTGCACCAGTACCACCAGCATCTGAAGTTCCAGCTTCAACACCACCTCCAGCAGTACCTTCTTGTTCACTAATCATTGTTTTAATGATTGTAATTAATTCAGTTTCATTTACTGTTACCTTATTCATTATTAATCATTCATTTTAACATCAACAGTAACAGTTACATTAACTTTACCATTATTGGTTTTCCAATTCCATTTCTTATACAACTTATCGTCTTCAAAATTTTCAGTTACATTTTTATCTTTTAAGCTGAAAGCTCCTTTAGTTGCATTTAAATGTCCTTCAATTTTTTTAAAAATATCTTTAGCTACGGGATTAGCACTTTTAGGTAATGGTTCACTTTTTGTTTTAGAGGTTTCTTTTTTTTCTTCTAATTCATGACCTAAGGTTAAATTCTCTATAATTCTAACTAATTCAGATTCAGTAAGTCTTATTACTTTTTTCATTTGCTTATTTTTTTATTTATCCACTCTCTTATGTAGTGTTTTGAAAGGTTATTAATTTTTTTATTAATAGTAGAAGTAAGATAATCTTCATCATCTGACATTTCACATACAGCTTCTTCAATTAATTGGTCCCTAAAACCTCCCTTAATTAATTTTGTTGCTTCGGTCAATTTAAACTTCTTCCTATTATCATAAATAGTATCAAGAAAGGTAAATATGTTTTCTCTTAAACCTTCTTCAGTGTAGTGCACTTTTTTCTTGTTAACTATATCTTTTACAATATGTTCAAGATGAAGACTTAATTTAAATGCGTTTCCCATTTTATACTTTTTTCCTATAAATATTTGGTTATTAAAGAATAATTATTTATCTTTGTACTATTAAAGACAAAATACACACATTTAAAACATTTATCTATGAACAGAATTTTTTTATATCTTACTTTATTGAGTTTAGTTTTCACGAGTTGTGAAAAATATGAATTTGAGGTAGACATACCGACCATTGAAGGTACTGAGTGGGTTTTAGTTAATGCAAAAGTTTATACTGAAAATTTAACTACAGGAGATTTGATTTATTATGACCATTTTGATGGTAATCAGACAGTATCTAATTTAGATATATTCGGAGGTTCTTTAGTGGATGTAGACAACATAGAACAAAATGTTACTACTTGGTATTTTGAGGATGGAATTTTTACTTTAGATAATGGTAACACTTATGAGTATAGTACTCATGGTAGTGGAAGTAGGACACAGTATAGACTTTTAGGTATACCTCCCTATGGGTCTGCGAGAAGTTTAGGAATTTTAAATTTCACTGATGATGTTTTAAATGTTAAAGTATACGAATCTAATGAATCTAATCATGGTGATAATTACCACTACTACAGTGTTTTAACTTTTGTAAGAAGTGGCTATAGTTGTCCCTCTTGTACTTACGACAGTCAATTTGACTATGAATACGGTGGAACCGTAGATTTAGTGACTGGTACAGTTCCTGGACATTTACAATTAAATGGTACTTCTTGGGTTATCACTAGATATGATGATGGTATGACACCAGTTTATCCTAATGATACTATTAACTTTGTAAGTGGTGTTTCCTATGATATAAACGGTTCCAATCCTAATACTTACTCTTTCTCTAACAATACTGGTAATAATCTTTATAATCTTACATTATACGAATGTGTGACTTTTGGTGGTAACTATTCAGGGCAAGTAGGGTTGTCTTTCATCGATGAAGGAGAATTAAATAACCTTACAATGAATGGTATTTTTGGAACCTCGGGTTCTATAAGTGTGTGGATGGAAAGAATTAACTAGTCCTCTATTTCAAAATAATTGTCTAGACTACCGTCGTTTAAATCATAAGCCTCCTCTAACTTGTTCTTACATGTTTCTACTAAATCCCAATCCTCGTCTTGAATGGCTTCATTTAGTAATTCTATAATGTCGTACAATTCCATAATGATATTATTTTTGAGAATAAGTATTTATAATGTAAGCAAAAGACATTTCCTTTACTAAAAAAAATTAATACAATTATGTTATGGGAAAAAAAGATTTAAAAAACCAACATAAGGGCTTGGTTATTAATATTATTGATATCCTAGCAGAACTAGACCCTTCAAAAACTAATAAGTTTCTAACATTATTACTTAAACGATTTAAAGAAGAATCTTCTGAGTTTAAAAAATATGTCACATCTGAAATAACTCATTTGATTGGTATAGAAAATTTACGTGCATTAAGAGATTTTAATGAACACTTAAATAATAATAGAACTAATATTAAGGATATATCACTAATTAAAGATTTTAGAGATTTACATGAACAATTAGTTTATGCTGAATTAAAACTAAAGAAAAAAGATTTAAAAAAAGAAATCTCTATTTTATATAAAGACAAAGAATGGTTAATAATAAAACCATTAAGTTATGAGTCTTCTAAAATTTATGGTGCGGGAACTAAGTGGTGTACGAGTAGTAGAGAAGATGACAAAGCCTTTTACAATTATTCAAATGACGGGGTATTACTATACGTCATAAAATTAGGTACAGATGAAAAATTTGGTGTTCATTGGTATTTTGAAAAAAATAAAAGTATAGAGATGAGTTGGTGGGATGTTGAAGATAGGAAAGTAGACTCTCTTACACTTGATGTACCTTCTAAAATTACACAAATTGTTTTAGACCATTATTTAACCATTAAACAACCTAATTCAGATTACTTTAAAGGTAGGGACAAAGAAAGAGCACAACAACTAAAAAAAAGTGCTGATAATTGTAATGTAATACCTATAGATTTTGGGGTAAGAGCAGACGTATATGATGGAAATCCAACACCAACAACACAAACAACTGTAGAACCTCAATGGACATTATATGAAGATAACACTACAACAACACTGGATGTAGATAGTCTAGTGACTAAAAGTTTAGAGTATACTTATATGGCACAAGCCATGAAAAAAAGTTTAGAAGACCTAGATGATTAACTCCAAAAAGAACTATAAACTGATTCATTAACAACACCTTTATTTAATGGTGGTGAGTTAAATATCATAAATTCACCTTCTTTAGTGTGTGTGGGTCCCTGTCCTTCATTTTTAAAAATAACTACCTTTTCATCAGAATCTTTTGAAGGTCCGAATAAATAGTGTGTTACACTAAGTGGGTATTGTTTTAACCATCCAGACTTAACCCACCATTTACCATCTTGTTGATAAACATCACTGGATTTTTGTAAGGGTTTAACTTGTATTTCCATACTTTCACCCGTTTCTTTATTAGTAATTCTAATATCAGAACCTTCTAAAGCATCTCTAAAAATACCTGGTTCACCACCATATATAACATCCCACCCATCATATAATTTCATTAGTTCTTGAGCGGCTTTCTGTTCGTTTTCGTTCCCCTTCTTCCAAGAAGACTGATTTCTTCTCACCATTTCTTTGAACGTGGAACTATTCATACCGAAAAGAGATTGTTTGTTAGTACCAATCCAGTTTATAAACTCATCTATATTAAATTTACAACCTACCGCATATTTTATATCATTTCCGTCTTGGTTATTAACAAATTTTTCATACTCTTTAATTAAAATTTGTCTAACTAACGGGTTAGTTTGAAAAAAGTTTAAAATAGACCATCCATGATTAGTTCCATGAGCTTCAGTACCAGGGACATTAATAAAACCATTTTTAATATGATTAGGTGTTGGTAATCCATCTGGAGCCTTATATTGAGCATACATTTCATTAAGACTATCTTGAATTACTTTAGCTAACTTTTTTCTCCAAGAACTTCTTGTCCAATATTTGGGGTTAGTGACCCAATTAAAGTTACAAGTTTTTTCTTTAGGTTGTGTTCTTTCTAATTTTTTAAATAGTAAATCAAAATCTCCTCTTGTATCCACATTGTAATTTACTTGTAGTCCTCCATATTTTCCTGGACGTGCTTCAAAAGAATCTATAGATATGGTTGGGTGGTTGGATGTGGGACCCACTAGGACAAGTTGTTCAACTCCAGGACGTATTTTATCATTAGTTTTTAAAAATACAAACCCTTTACCACCATAGAATTTAGGTTCACTTATACTGGTGTAATCAATTGTTTGTGTGGATTGTTCATTTAATATTATTGATTCTTCTAGTAGTTCTTCACTTCTAACGAGTCTATAAGCGTCTATGGATGGATATAAAGGCATATTCTTAAACTCTGGACCATCAGGGTCTATAATCCATCTAACTAATAATCTATTTTCCCACGGGTCTTTATCGAATCCAACAACAATCCCTTTAGTTAAAAGTGGAATAGGACTGTATGGGTCTTCTAAGTGTAGTAACTCTATTACGTCACCTATTTGTACTGGTGGATTAAGTTCATCAGCTTCATCTAATCTTCTTTTTCTATCCTGTGCTCTTTTAAGATGAGGTCCACGTAATACGAAAACATAAATTCTTCTAGCTAACTCTTTGAATATTTTATTTACATTATCCATATCCATAGGTTCGCCAGTTTGTTCCATAGACCTCATGGTTAATCTGGTCATAGCGTCTCTAATCTTTTGTCTCATAGCCCATAAGTAAGGTAAAGGGTCTTCCTGTTGGTTGAAGAATTCTTCATAGTTTGGGGGCCAAGATTCGTTTTCGGTTGCCCACTGCATTATCTCTGAAGATAATTCTCCTTTAAGTACAGTCTCTGGGTCAGTTAGAAATGGAGATAAATCTGTCATAATCGTATTATATCTTCCCCACTCGCGTAGTCCTTCCACATAATCAGAGATAAGAATTGAGTCTGGTCCCTTCATTACTTTAACGAGGTCTATATTATCTAAAAGGTATTGTACCTCAGTATCATCCTTTAAAGCTTCTTGTAATAATTCGTTAGGGTCTTGGTAATCCTGAATTACATCATCTTCATCAAAACCTTGGTTATTATCTACACCATATAATGTATCCACAACTTCAGTTTCTTCATCATTAATACCATCAGTTCCTCTCCACATAACTCCTGGTTCCAGTGCGTTAGTTCTTAAAAGACCACAACCACCTCTTCCTCTACATTCTTCAGTTTCTCTATCTATTCTTTTCCACGAATGTTTGTGACCACTACATTCTTCTTCTACTGGTAAATCCACCAGTGGAATTTTTTTTAATTTTTCTTGACCAATTAATTCCCCGACAGGTATATTAAAATCTTCTAACATTAACATATAATCGTATAACTTTTCGTAGACTTGTTTAAGACAGTAAAAATCATTCATATATTTTCCTTCACAATTAGGGTCAATACCATTTGCACCTTCGTAACATCTGAAGTCCATCACCAAATCATATACTACTGAATAAAGTAACATACCATGTACCCAATCTAAATTAGCCCCTTCATCTATAATTAATTCACCATCTAATCTAGGAAAACTATTAAAAGTATCTGGATTAATTAAACCTAATTTTACACCTTCTCGTACCGCCTTATCTTCTAGAATATCTAACATGTCGATAAAGTTGTCTGTAGGCTTCGAAAAACTCTCTTCATAAGTACTAGGATGGAAAGTACGATATAATTCACCAAAAATTTCTCTACGCCACTTAGGCCAGAATTTTTCTAGGTAAATTTGTACTAACTCTTTTTGTATTTTAGGATTGTATTTTTCCATATAATAATAAATATCGTGGACTTGTTTAAATAAAAATACTATATTTTAATTATGAATAAAGATATATTACTTTGTATGTTACTCCTCATGGTAGGGCAAATATGTGTTTGGTTTCAGTTAAATGGCCAATTTATTTGGAAATGGTTTGATAAAAACCCACTGGTACTTTCTTTAATGGGTGCACCAGTTAGTTATTTTTTTATAGTAGCCACTAAACTTGGTTATCAGGGATTTAATAATGTTCTATGGGCTCAAAGACTTTTAGGCTTTGGTTTAGGAATTTTTATATTTGCTGCGTGTACTTGGTTTTTTATGGGTGAGGGTATCACCACCAAAACATTTGTTTCTTTATCACTTGCTTTAGTGTTAGTAATGATACAGATTTTTTGGAGGTAACGGTTATTTTACGCTTTTTACATGATATTTATAGATGTAACTAGTTAAATAAACATTACTAAAAATTTTAAAAAGGAGAGAAAGTATCTAAAACAAAAAGGGACCCGAGGGTCCCTTTTTTTTATGATGAGGAAAGTAAAAGTTTTACCTGTTAAGGTAATACAAAGATAAATATATCAAAAATTACGATAAGTCACTTTTTTTATCTTTTTTTTTTAAGATTTTAACGCTTCAGCCCATTTTTCTTTATTAACTTCATAATACCATTTATCGCAAGAATAATACTTGAAATGAGCGAATCCTTTAAGAAGTAAGGGATTAAGTTTAATTTTGTTGGGGTCTTTTAGTGCAAATCCTACGATTACTTTATTAGAGTTAGGTAGAGTCATGACATCTTCACTGTCAGGATTATTTAATCGGTCAAGTAGTTGTTGTTTAGTACCTGAAACTTTCAGACCTTGTTCTCTACATTTTTCTTTTAATTCTTTTACTGTCATTTGTATCGGTTTAAATATTATAATACAAATATAAGTAAAATTTTTTAAACTACCAAATTAAATTCTTTAGAAACTGTATCCCAGTTAACTACTTTCCAGAAATTTTTAATGTATTTTTTACGGTCTGCCATGTAATTTAAATAGTAAGCGTGTTCCCACACATCTAACCCTAAAAGAGGTTTACCTAAATTATCCATAAGAGGGTTATCTTGGTTTGGTGTAGTAATAACTTTGAGTTTACCACTTTTAAATACTAACCAGCACCAACCTGAACCAAAAACTTTAGCAGACTCTTCGTCAAATTTCTTTTTAAATTTAGACATACTCCCAAAATCCTCATTTATTTTTTTACTTAATTCTGGTGAGGGTTTAGTAGGTTTAGGACTTAAGTAATTCCAGAATAAACTATGATTATAATAACCACCCGCATTATCTCTGGTAAATTTATCGTACCTACCAATGTTTTTAATAATACCTACAATATCTTTAGGTGGATTTTTTCTATGGGAAAACGCTTCATTAAGTTTGGTGGTGTAACCTTTATAATGACGATTATAGTGCTCCCACATGGTTTCTCTACCGACAAATTTTTCTAAATCAGAATAGTCATAAGGAAGTTTAACTCTTTTAAAGTTATCTTCTTTACCTTCTAGAATTAAATTATATTGTGACTCTGTTATTCTAATTTTCATAATTTTTTAACTTTTACTGTTAAATCACCATTTCCTTTTATTACTCTGTGATACACCTCTTTGGGTATAAATACTTTTTCTGTTAGTGGTTGTGGTAATTTGTCATCTAGTTGAATCATCCAGTTAGTGTCACCAACAGATTCCACTATTCTATCTTCTTTGTCTCTATGCCACATTAATTCTTCACTATCTACTTTTTGTGAAAAAGTTCTAATGTGGTACCCATCTTGGGTATGTTCTTTAAATGGAAAATTCATGTTATTACCACCATTGTCCACCTCCACCAGATAATCCTAAAGATTTAGCATATCTAGGTAATCTACAGGACCAATAACCTGGTTTAGTTTTATCGTTTTTTTCTTTACATCTATGACGTGCTACAAAACTCTTAACAGCACCTCGATTATTAATTTTTGCTCTAAGACCTGAAGAACCAAAAGCCACTTTTTTAACATTCCCTGTTTTTGGATTTTTAACGTAAACGTAATACGCTTTAGACCCACCTCTTTTAGGTTTGTTTAATGTAACTTTTTTACCTCTATATTCAGCTTCATTAAGTTCCATTGGTAAGTCTAACGGGACTAACTCATTTTGGTAATAACCAAATCTACCCATATCACTTTCCACCAAATCTTTTTCTACAGGATTTAATTGTAACTCATTTTCTTTAAATAAATTTCTAGCGTCATTAATTAAGTTAAAGTGAGAGTCACTCCCATATCTAAAAACACTTTCATTTAAAGGAATATTATTTTTTAGGTGGTACATTAAAGATTCGTTACGTGAAGCTTTTTTTCCCCATTTTTTACCTTTGCCCTTACTTTTACACGCGGACGGTGTTGGTCTACAAGCGGGATACTTACTTCTTTTTTCGCCTTTTTGTCTACCACAGGATTTATAACCACCATCACCATCGGGTGCGTTACAATCTACCCAACCTCCAGTACTACCTTTAGCACCTTTTCTTTTAAACCAATCACGTAAACTGCCTTCAGAACTAGGTTTAGAAGTTAACTTTCTTTTTTTTGATTTTCTTTTTTTTCTTTTAGCTTCTTCTAGTGACGCTTTTTTTTTACCGTCACAGTGAGCTTTTTGTGAGAATCCTTTTGGGTTATTACAATCTATGGATTTTTTATATTCGTCAGACCAACCTTCATTAACATTTGAAATATCTTCTTCGTTAAGTCCTTTCCAAATCTCTCCTCTCCTACATCTAACTACCGCACCTGACGCATAAGCTGAAGGCCATACATCATATTTTCTTTTAGCTATTCTAGTACACCTATCACCTTTTTTAGATTTTTTCTTTTTAGATTTTTTCTTTTTAGATTTTCTTTTCTTTTTTCTTCCTTCATCTAATTCGATATCTGTATCTTCCATATGTCCTTCATCTTGTTGACCATGGATATCCCTCAATAGTGCACTAAATCCATTTAACGGATTAACTAAAGATTCTCTAATTTCCATCAGTTGGTTTCTCAGACGGTCTTGTACTATGACACCTGGAATTAAATCACTAAGTATATTCATTCCGTTTGTGAGATTTTTATAAGCTTCGATTACTCTATCCATCATAGCTTGTTCATCTCTCATACCTGTAGCTGGGTCATCATACCCACCTATTTCGTTCATCAATTTTTTATACTGTTCTTCAGATAATTTAATTTTCATACCAATAAATATATTTTATTTCACATTTAGTTTGGTGGTTAGGATTTTTTTATTATCTTTGTAGTATGAAAAGATTACCGAAAAAAATACAACAGATTATTAAGAAAGAAAGATTTAAGTTTAACAGTTTAGAAGACCGTGATACTGGTGTGGACATTACTGTTCGAATTCAGACCATCGGAACTACAGAAGAACGCTGGTATGAAGACGAAACGCCACTTAATCCTACTTCTTGGAGTAAGTTATATGTTAATATAGTTGTATCTGGAACTGCAACCACTAGAGGTTCTTGGAATGATGATGGTAATAACTTAAAACCTATCGAAGAAGTAGCTAAAGTGGGAAGAAATGACTATTACCGTTATGATAGAGCTTGGGGTCACGAACACCACAAACGAATTAGAGAGCATATTCGTAGTATTTCCCAGAAAAAAATTGCTAATTATCTTAAATTATTTGGTATTTGTGAAGATATAAGAGCATGGGGAGGAAGAAGGATTGATATTAAAAAAATTACTTGGGGTAACGCTTAACGATTTTTCTTAACGTACCCTAATCTTTCCTCGACTTTATTAACCTCTTCTACAAATTCATGTAGTGACTCTTGGTCAACATATCGACTAACTTCATTTAAATGGTTAACCACCAAACCATGTCTATCATCAGATAAGGCGTGGTTTTCTGGTTCCATGTTAAGTTGTCCCTTATCTGAACTTAAACTAGCCCATTCATTTAATTGATTCTTACTTGATTCAGTGTTAGTGGAGTGCAAGTTTCTAATTCTAGAAGTTTCACCAGCTGAGTTATTATAGTGAACAGGATTTGACCTTCTATAATTAAACTGATGTCCTTCCCAACGTGGATGATTTAAATTCATAATACTTTTTTTATAATAAATAGTGACAAAGTATAAAAAATTGTTTAAAATTATGGTTATGGAAACGTATATTGAAGTTCATATAAAAGAATATAGAAGAAAAGACGGTACTTTTGTAAAGGCTCATACCAGAACTATTAAAAAAAGAAAAGAACGAAATACGTATATAAGAAAAATTAAAAACAATAACCCTAACCAACTATCATTGGATTTAAGTGGGTTCACTCAAACAATTTAAAATGGAAGAAAAAATAATGACAATCCATGATTACATAGAAATCTTGGAAAAACTACAAAATTTAAGAAAAGAAAACCCTAATAATTTTACTCTTGGTACTAAAGTTAGAGCTTATTTAGAATCTATAAAGGAGGGTAAAAAATACAGTGAGGATAAAGTAAGTCTTTAAACTAAGACTACTTCCACTCTACAAAAACTACAGAAGTACTCACAAGCTAACTCTGTGTAACTTTCCCACATTCCTTCGATGAGGTCCATTTGTGGGTTGGTGTAGTCTCTATATGACATTTCTTTATTAAGATACTCTGGTGGGAATAAGTTAGTTATTTTTATAAATCCGTCTTCCGTCACCCCATAACCTTTACCACTTTTCCACTTGCTCCCTTCCCATTCTAACTTGTCATTACTGGTGATGTAACTACGTGGAACTATAGAATTTTTATCTATGTATATTTTCAGAAACCAACATGAATAACCCGCGTCACCAAAATTTTCTTGTTCATCAAATGAATAATCAAAACCTGTAGGTTCTAATCTAAATCTTATTAATCCATCTCCTCTTCCTTGTGTATTACCTTCCCATGTAATAAAACTCTTATCTTTAGCAAATTCTGTATTTTGAATACCCCCTACCCATTCTATCATTAAGACAGGCATTATAATATCGGGAACATTCGCAAACGGTTCGTCTTTGAATAACTCTTCAGAATCAACACCCAATAATTTTAAATCTGTGTAACTAGGTCTCCCTTTTTTGTCCCACATTTTAAATAATATCTTTTTTAATTCTGGTGTGATGTATCTGGTAAAATAGGGGTTAGTGTCTGTATTGTATAGGCCGTCAGGTCCTACTTCCACATCTTCATATAAGTTTTCTGGGTTAGGACTAAAGATTAAATCTAAAATTTCATTGTATTCTTTTGAGTCCTTTAGGTACTGAAAACCACCTACATAAGGCATTATTTCTTCTATGGTTGATGGGAATTGTTCTACCTTCTGTTGTAGTTCTGTTACCTGGTCAAAACTTGCATTATTTGCAAATCTTATCACGTCTCTAAAGTCCATTCCACCTATTAGGTGAATCATACTATAAAGTCGATTATCTAACTCTAGAGGTAGTTTTTTAGATAATATATGTGTTTTATTTTTTGACTCAAGAAGTTCTAACATATCTATAAATATATTACGTTAGAGCATAAAAAAAAGGACCGAAGTCCTTTTTCTTTAATTTATTTTTTTTAACCATCCTCGGAGAATGTCCCAGTTCCTGGTTAAGAATACACCAAATGCAATTCCAGCATAAATTTTGTATCCAAATATCCATAAACCAATACCAATTCCTAGAGATGCTAAAGCGGAGAACCCTTTCGAGTCCACCCAACTTGTTACCTTTGAGAATATTTCTTTTAACTTATTCATATTAATTACCTTTTCCTTTTATTCCGTAAGTTTTTTTAACTTTCCCCGCTGAAATAGAAGGGAAAAAATTATATGAATTAAAACATTGTTTTAATGAACCAAGGTCATTCACTCGAACACCCATCTTTATTCCTGCGGCTGCACTTGCAATTAAATCTTTACAATCATCTTTAGTAGGTTGTTGACTAATCGCTTGATTTAAATCAGCTATCTGGTCTTTAATGGTCACTTTATCAGTACCTTCTTTTTCTATTGTAACTTTATCTAGTTCGTTAGCTTCTGCTTGGCTTATTTTTTCACCACCATCTTTTTCTTCTTTACCCGCTACATTATCTTCAGGTTTATTAGATTCAGCGTCTAATGCTTTAGCAAGTTCACAGTTAAATACATTTGTCCCCCCCGCTTGTTTAATGGCTGCTTCAGTTTTTGAACCGAATATACCATCTACTTTTAATTTAGGATTTACTTTAGGAGATTCATTTAATTTTGATTGAATGTCTTTCACTACTTGTCCTCTATCACCTTTTTTTACTTCACCATTACAAGATACAACATCCATATAATCTAAATCGGTTCTAGTATATCTACTTCCCCCACCAGATGAACTTCCTCCACCAGATGAACTTCCACCACCTTCTTCTTCACCAGAGGCATCATCAGCAGGTTTACCTTTAGGATTTAATTTAATACCACCAAAGTTTTGTTCAAAAATATATCTACCTTCTGATAATGTTAATTCTCCTTCATCTTCAATACTAAAATCATCTGGACATTCAATATTACCTGAAGATACTTCTCCACCCACTTTAGCTTTATACCTTCCATCTACTGTTACTAACATTAGGTCGCCATTTTCTGCGATAATATATACTCGGTCCTCTTTTCCTTTATAAGGGTATTTAATTTCTTTTGCGTTTTCAATTTCTACCTGAACACATGGGAAATTTTCAAATTTTTCTTTAATGATTGATTTAGGTGTTTTTTCTTCCTCAGCTGGTTTAGCCATTTCTGCTATAGCAGCTAATAATTTCTCTAGACTATCGTAAGATTTACCATTAAAAACAGCTAAAGGTTTACTTTTCATATTATTACTTACGTAAGTTTTAAAATCAGATTGACTCAATTCGTCGTCTAATTCATAAGCTAAATCACCGTCAGGACGGTCACCATATTCATAAGAAACACGTGCTAAATCCATAAATGAACCCATATCAGCAAATGTATCACCTATTTTGTCCTCATCTGTTCCGAATGTATAATCAAATGCTGCATTTAAATCGTTAGCCATTCTTTTAGCTTCTGATGCACTTGCCACATCAAACTTTCCTTCAATATCTTCTCCCGTTGCTTTCTCAGTCTCTCTAATAGCCTTCTCGATTTTTGGCCAAGTTGTCTGGTCTAAAGCGTCAGTTATTCTTGCATCTATACTTTTAGAACCCCAAGCGTCTACTCCCCATTCCCATGCTTTATATAGACCTGCAGCTACAGCACCGTAGGCTACTAATGCGGGAAAAATTTCATTTAATAATTGTGATTTATTAGATTCTTTATTTTCTGTTAAAGTTTTACCCCTATCATAATCGATAAGACCCATCATTTTTCTGATGTCTTCGTTAATTAAATTCTTTTTCATTTTTTTCATTATATTTGGTTAATGATTTTATTTTACTATAAATATACCTCACAAAGGAAAAATTTTAATAAAGAGTTAGGGTATTTATATTTAAATGAACAATATTAAAACTATACAACAATTATTTAGGCACATTAGACCTAAAATGAATATAGAAATGGCGGAAGACCTAGATTCCATACATGAAGATGGTAGGTTAACCCATCCAGGTCAAGCACACACTTATAGATTTAGTTCTTCACTACATAAGTTAATAGAGGATGAGGCTAAGTTATTTGGTTTTAGTAATGACCGTAAGGTAATAGATATGTTATTTTCGTTATTTATTGAATCTTACGACCCTATGTCTTCAGATTGGGATTTAGAAGACTTGGAATTTGAATTACAACCTAGAGGTTTTATAGTTGGTACTCCCCAAAGAGGGTTACCTTTTGTGGGTGGTAGTAGACAAGGTGAACTGGAAGGTATTTACATGGATGATATTGTCAGAGTATTCGGACCACCAACCTGGGACCAGTCTTCCCCAGATGGTAAAACACAGGTGGAATGGGACATTGAATTTGACAATGGTGTTAGAGCTTCTATATATGACTACAAACAATATGGTGTTCACCCACAAGATATAGATTACTGGTCAGTAGGTGGTAATAGTCCAGTTTCAGCATACGAAGTTTATAAGGCTATGGGATTATTTGATTAATTATGAAAAGACATTTAGTAGAGAACGAAATCAGAAAAATGAAATCACTTATAGATTATAATATAGGTGAAACCATTACTGAGCAAGAAGAAAAATATGGTAATTGTAGTGGAAGTAATAATATTCCAGACCCTAAGCTCCGTACCGTAGCCGTTAGTAAAGGTGATGATGGTAAGCCAGAAAGGTGTAAAATTAGATTTACAGCTTACTTTGGAGCTACCATATCTAGTGAAAAAGTTTATGAAAAAGCATTGTTAATGGTAAAACAAAAATTGATAGAACAACTCCCTAAAAATAAAAATTTTTTAGATACTCATAGTATAGATGTACTCACTGTTCAACGAGTTGTGGGGTCCGCTAGTAACTACAATGAATATGCTTTACAACCCACTTATAATAATGTAGGAAAGGAATATACAGATGTAGAGCTTTCCCAACCCCCATTTGAAACTTTACCTAAAGCGGGTAATACAAGATGGGACCAAAATCTGGGTTATGCAGAAAACAGATGGAAAAAATTAATTAGTACAATTAAAAAGAAAGGTAAAGATATAGGATTTGCAGTAAAGAATGAAATTACTCCTCAAAACATAACCGCAAAAATTACTGATACTGGAGGTTGTATTGATGAAAAAAGAGATGTTTCAAAGTATCCCAACCCTGGACAATATGTTGACATTACTTTTTTTGCCGGGTTTTCAATTAGTGCGGGTCAAAAAGAAAAATTATTTAAATGTGCTAGTGGACTAAGAATAATTGTAGGTTATTTTAAAAAAGGTGGTGGTGGTGAGACTATTGATGGGATTACTGTACCAGCAAGTAGTAGAGAACATGGTTGTGATTTTGCTACCTTTAATATTAAATGTAATGGGGTGGAAGTCGGTATTGCTAATATGAATAACGGTCAGGGGTACTTTAAGAAAAAGAGTGGAACTAGACTGGGTATTTCTAAATCAGATAATCCTAATTTAATCAAAAGAATTTCCCCTAGTAAACCACCCCCAACAGAACCAGGAAGAGGTGGTGAGGGAGAGTCAGCTGTTAATGTATTTGCAGTTAACGACAAATTATTAAAACAAATGATAGAAAAATCACCTACAGGTTTATTACAATTAAGTATAGAGGGTAAACAAGGTAGTTTAACAAGAAGTGATAAAGGTCAAACAAAAGGATACCATGGTGATGCACCTATGATATGTGCGTACACTGTAGATAGAAATGGAAAATTAGAAAAAATAATTTATGGTCCGAAAGAACCTTACGGAAAAATTAGTGGAGATGTTTCTGGAAATGAAAGACCTCTAGGAAAAGCGTTTAACCCTTGTAAGTCAATATCTTAATATTAACTTACCAAATTTTTATAAGTATCCTCCAATTCCTTGGTTTATATCAAAATTTTTTTTATATTTGTAGTATGAAAAATATACTAATAATCATATTAACATTTGTTTGTAATTTAAGTTACTCTCAAAATTTTACTGAGATAGAAACACATTTATTAAATGTAATAAATAAAGAAAGGTCTAGTAGGGGATTAAGTGCATTTGCAACCGATACGTTGATTAATAACGGGGCAAAAATTCAAGCGGTATATTTAAGTAATGTTGATACCCGTAAAAAAATCGCACACACAAATGAAAATCCATTATATGAGTTTCCAGATGACAGAATTAAAATTAGTAGTGATTTAAAATATATTATCTCTTCAGAGAATATCACAGCCTTTAATTATGATAGTACTCAAACAAGTTTAGAAATCGCTCAAAGAATCCATAATAATTTTATGAGTTCTACCTATCACAGAATGAATGTTCTAACAGAAGTTCATGACGTTTTTAATAAAGGAAAAACATTCACATCTTATTATGGACACTACATTACTTATAATCAAAAATTAAATTTAATAATAGCTGTTCAGATGTTCCCAACCGAAAATTTTAACAAGTAGTTATTTTTTCTGTGATGGACCCTTGTGTGTTGGAGCGTTTGGTGTTAATGTAATTTTTCTATATTCCTGACCTCGTTTACTACTTCCTTGACCATAGTAGTTATCTCCAGGTAATACTTCTATCTTCAAATCAAATCCAGTTCTATCCTTAATGGCTGTAATTAAAGCATTAGCGTATTGTTTTGCTCTATTATCTGCCAACCATTGGTTTCTTCCTTTTAAGTCAGTTTTTGGAATTCCACCGAAAAGTTTACCTCCTGGATGGTCTAATTTATTATAGCCACTAGGAACCTTTTCATTTGGTGCTGCTGAATCTGCACTACCTTTAATAGTTACATTAGTAAGTTTGTCACCACCACCCGCATTTATATATTTTACAAAAGCTTCAACTATTTTACCAAAATGTTCTTCAGCTTGTGGATATTTGTTAAAGTAAGGCATAATCATATTATCCGCATATGGTAAATTAGCACCCACAACTGAAAATATAGGTATGATGATATCTTCTTCTGGTATATCTGGTGTTGTTATTGGGTCGCCTCCTGGTTTTTGGGGTAATAATTCAGCTGGGATAGTTAATTGTAATCTTTCGAGTTTTGCTTGTAGTCCTGAACCATAAACCTCACCGTAAATTCTTTTACCAAGTTTGAGTCCCATCGTATTAGCTCTCGAACCTCTTTTACTTCCTAGTGGAGTAATTTCAGTTATAGGGAAAGATTGCCCTAAATTAACTATGGGTACCCCTTTAGGTTTTTTCCTCCCTGGTAATTGGTAAAATGTAAAACCTCCGAAACCGTCACTAGATGCTTGTCTATCTATATAGAATAAAAATTTAACTTTAACTCTATTTATTTCTCTTTTAACGTAATTAGTTAAATCGTCATTAACAGCAAAAAACGCTTTATAATCTTTCCCATAAGGTTCTGAATTTTCTAATTCAGCTATTAAATCAATATCGTTAGTAGGTACTGTTATAGACCATCTACCAATGGGTAGTCTAAATCTTTTTCCTCTCGTACCAAAATCTTCCATTTCAAATTCAGCTCCTTCACTACCATTTTCACCATATCTTAATTGTATTTGTTCATCATTCCCAACAATAGCTATAAAATATTGTCCCGCGAGTTCATCTTGTTTACTTAAAAGAATTTTATTTAAGTCGTTTGTCATATACATCTGAACCAATTCTCCTGGACTTACAGTAACAGGTCTATTCTGTTCTTTTAAAACTATTTTACTTAGTCTTTCTAATTGTTTTTCTGAGATTAAAATTTTTGTCATTTTTAATAATTTTGTCCTATTCTAAAACCCATCGGTCCTTGGTCTTTATTAGGTAAGTTATCTATTATATCTATAAGTTCTTGTACTGGAGAATGTAGTTCTCCTCCCTCAGCTAATAACTGATATAATCTTTGTACTATCACTTCATCCCCATACATAGATTTTTTACTTACTTGTTCTTTTATATAACCACATACAATGTTAATAAAAGCATCCATATGAGTCTTTAACTCACCCTCATAACTTTTAGTAAAACCTATAGCTTCATTCATTTCCTGTGTAGAAACCATAATACTCATATCTTGTGAGTCAGGTTTACAAATTTGGTCTTCATTACACCAGTACATTCCATCTGGACAACTTCTCTCCTGGTGTTGGTCATATGAGAAAGCGTCACTAACACTGTCCATCATATTGTCCATTTTTGCAATATTAGATTCCATCCAATCTTCCAAAGGTTCACCCTTTTCTAATTGGTCGTACATACTTTGTGCTTTTCTAGCGATGTTGTATAACTGAGACTTAGCCATATACGAACTATGTCCTTCATTTATAACTCCCCTAATGGCTTTTCTAATGTCGTTATTTGTGACTTTTCTTTTCATATTATATAAATACTTTTAAAATCTTTATACTTCTTTTATGGATATAACTTCTTTTTCCATTGACTCTCCATCATACACTTCCCTATCAAAACCTTTACTGTCTTCATAGTCATACCAATTATATTCACCATCTTCATCGTATTCTACTGCACTATAAACAGCGTCTTCATCATAACCTTCAACAGTTACAGTATATCTATAACTTACATTTTCCCTCTCAGTTTGTTCCATATAAACTTCAAAAGTTTTTCTTTCAGGTATTTCTAATCCATTAACGTTAGTGATGGTACCATCTTTTATACCATCATAATTTTTAGGGTTTTTAATTGTAAACCAAATTCTTGTACCTAATCCGTCTGGTGAATAGTTTATATCTTTAATACCAAATACTTTAACTATGGGGTTTATAACTTCCGACCAACGCCACGCTTCATCATCATTAAGTTCTTCTATTTTTTCCCAAGGGGTATACTGGACGATTGCTTTTATTAGGTTAAAAAACATATCTTTATTTATAGTTTCAGCGTAATAACCCGTATTCTCACCATAACCTCTATAGTGTTGTGACCCGATAAGAGTATTACCAGAGTCTTTTAACTTTTCTTCTCCACCACCAACAGTATCTACGACTTCATTAATTGGTACTTTTTCGAACATACCTTCAAATACTTGTTGTATTGCATCAATAACAGCGTATTGGTCCCCGTCCCAGTTATCTTTGTGACGTTCAATAATTCTATCGGTAAGAGCACGAACATCCATTTCTAACAACCCCCATTTATCTGGTTGGTTGTCCCAGTATTCTCTTAAAACTTTACGGATGTCGTTTTTCATATCTTATAAATAGTTCTATTAAACATATAAAATGAAAAATTAATTTTGGATTTTCCAAGCATTAAAAAAGCAAGCTATTTAAAACTTGCTTTTTTTCTTTTTGCTTTAACGCATGCTGCTATAATATATATAGGATTTTTTCGCAAAAGTCTGGGTTGGACCTAAAAAAATTAATCTTTATATTTTCTTTTTTGGACAGTACCATCACTTAAATAGGCTTTCCACACACCAGTTCTTTTTCCGTGTTCGTAAATCATATGAGCTTTAAGTTTACCTTGGTCATCCCATATCATCCACTCACCGTGTTTTTTACCATGATGGTCAAATCCTGCAAGTGCAATTCTTTCACCGTTCGGTGCGTACATATGCCATTGTCCTGTTTTTTTTAAATCATTATTATGACAACCTACTTCTTTTATATGTCCGTTATCGTAATATATTATTGTTTGATGTTGGCAATTATCCTGGGTATTCCAGTCAACACCGTGGTATTGTCCATAAGATACGCCACAGACCAATAAAATTATAGTTAAAATTAAATTTTTCATTAGTTTATAATTTTTGTTACATCACCATTATCCCACACTAGAAATAAGAGGCCTTTAGTATCTATACCAACTTCTTGACCCATTTGATTGTAAGCTCTTACAATTTCTTTACGTTCTGTTTTGATTATTACTGATACAACATCGAATTCTTCCCACTGCCCATCATAATCGGTTTGTCGTAATTTGTAATATTGTACACCTGGTCGAGGATTTGTATCTCTTACTGAATATGATAATTCCATATTAGAATTTCCAGCACCAGGTACCTTACATAATTCAGACCATTCATATCCATCATAAGATTTTAATACGGTGAAATAATCATTGTTTTGTTCAGAATATGTTATCCATTCTATTTGAATTGTATTATCGATATTGTCTATGTGAAATGCATCAAAGTAATGTAATGTAATAGGTAATGATATAGGTTCTGTTCGGTATACCATTATTCTTGTACATACCATATTTGTTGCACAATTGTATTCATTCAAATGAACATATAATACACCTGTATAAGTTGCTGTCCAATTCAAGTAAGATGAAAACCCAGAACAACCAGAAAAGTCATCATTATATGCTAATAATGTACCACTACCATCACGTAAAGTGATTTGTGTATCATAGCTTGCAAGCACACCTCCATAATTATCACAAGTAGAAAATTGATATGAGTCTCCTGATACAATATTCATTCTCATTACTTCTCCTGCCCAGTTACATGTAGAGGCATACCCCCAAGTATCAGGTGTTGGGGTGTATATTGAAGATGGATAATAATTTGTTCCGTTATTACATTGAGTTTTAGCTAGAAATGGTACTAACAATAGTAGTACGAGGAGTAACTTTTTCATAATATATTTTTTTTAACTTTATAGACACTTATAGTAGATAAATGTCCCTTATAAACACGTAAGGAAGGTGTACGTATTTCTACTTATATATTATATAAATAGGGGGTAGGGTAGACTTATTAAGTTTTTTTAAGATAAATTAGGTCAAATGATAATTTTTTTTTATATTTGTATTGATTAATAATTTTTAAAACAAAAACAAAAAATGAAAGATTCTTGGGTAATATTTGATTTGGACGGTACTCTCGCTAACATCGAAGAGAGAAGAAAATTATCTACAAAAGATAATGGTAAAATGGATTGGGATAAATTTTTTGACCCTGAAAACATTAAATTAGATAAACCTAACCCTGCAGTAATTAAAATGGCACAAGTCTTAGCAGAGTCTGGTCATATGATTGCAATTTTATCTGGGAGAAGTAAAGGAACACAATTAACTACTAAATCTTGGTTAAATAGAAATAACGTACCTTACCACATTATTAAAATGAGACCTACAAGTAAGGAGTGGATGTACATGCCAGATGATGAATTAAAACAACACTGGTTAGACGACTTATTTCCTGGTGATATAAGAGATAGAATTGTAGCTGTTTTCGATGACCGTCAAAAGGTTGTGGATATGTGGAGAAAAAATGGTTTAACTTGTATGCAAGTTGCTCCTGGTGATTTTTAATTTTTTTCCATTATTAACCAGAATATTAAATAAATTAATATAGCTGGTGTTCCTGGATATAAAAATAATATTATAAATACAAATCTTGTGAGTCCTGGGTCGGCATTTAGTTTTTTAGCGATACCACCACAGACCCCCAAGATTTTTTTATTTTTTTTACTTAACTTCATTACTTAAAATATAAGTAACTTTAACTTAAAAATCAAATTTAATGAAAAGGTATGTCTAATTTTTTGAATAGTTTTTGGAAATCATCGTAATAAGCGTTCTCATCCTTGTTCTCTTTCTGTTTTTTTAATATGTCTCTGACACCATCTATAAAGTCGTTTTCTTCAGGGCTACCTTCAGACTCCAACATTAATTTCCTCATTCTTTTAATTTTGTTTTCTATATTTTTCATCGTTCAAATGCTTGTCTTACTAATTTAATGTCCTTAACTGATAGATTTGTTATTTTTTTGCTTTTGTAGTCCCCCACATAATCATGGTCGTGAGTCTCTCTATCTTGTTCGAAATGCCATGGATGAGCTAACACCAGTTCTTTAACACGCTCTTCATTATCACCATACGCGGAACCAAAAGACGTTCCATATTCAATCACGTCTTCTGAGTAATCGGTATCTACGTCCCACTGTTTAGCGGGTATAATGTCTAAAGGTCCTTCCATAAAATTTCTACTGTCTCCACCATTGTGTATATAATTAACGACTAACACGTAAATTTTATCCATTAAGTCCATAGATAAGGGTCTATAATATTCAGGATTAAATCCAACTAATTTTAATCCACCTATCGCATCTTTATAAGCGGGGACATTTCTTGTGCCATCAGGATGAGTTTCTAATGAATTTTTTACTTCGTCCATCCCACCTAAACGTTGTAAATAAGTAAAATAATGCCTTAATTTTTTTTCGAATAGTTTATCATTTTTAACTCTTAGTTCAGTTACCTCTCTATCATATTTTTCTTGTGGGCTTAGTGGTATCTGTGTTAAATCATCTTCTTCGTAAAATTCATTACGTTTAGATAATTTTAAATTAGTGTAAAGGTCTTTTTTGACCCCACCTTCATTTATAGATTCTTTTAATATGTCTAATAAACCTGTTTTCATTATTTTATAAATATCATATACTTGATACTTTACCACCTAATTCTTATTATTGGAGTATTATGGAAAAATCTAAATTTAATCAACTTAAAACCTTCGTTGAAAAAAATATCTATTCTTTAGAAAAGGAGGAATGTGTAGAATATGATGGTAATTTATATGATGTCTATTATTATGGTGATTATGATGAAATTATTATTGTGAAATACACTGAAGATGGGGATGTAGAAGAATTCTTAGATACAGATTCTTTTAATAGTTTTATGGACACAAGAGACCTGGAAACTTTTGAGGACCACTGGGACTACGCTAGAGAAACTGTCTATCAAACCTACTCTACTATGGACTGGGATGACTTTTTAAGTGAATACGGTATTGACGAATTAATTGAATTTATTTATGATGAATTAAAAAACAAAGAGGTTAAAATAATAAAATGAACAACTTAGATAAACAATATCAAGAATTACTTAAAACTATACTGGAGTATGGTGTGGATAAAGAAGACAGAACAGGCACAGGAACCAAATCTATATTTGGTTACACGGTGAGACATAATATGAAAAATGGTTTTCCATTACTAACAACAAAGAAAATGTATTGGAAAGGAATTGTGACAGAATTATTATGGTTCTTACGTGGTGATACAAACATCAAATATCTTGTTGATAACAATTGTCATATTTGGGATGGTGACGCATATAAGGCTTATTGTCAAGAATCTCCATATCCCTACCCTACGATGACACAACCAGAATTCATTGATGCAATAAAAACAGATGGTGAGTTCGCAAAGAAGTGGGGTGATTTAGGTCCAGTGTATGGTAAACAATGGAGGAATTGGGATAAATACGATAACCAATTAATTGATGAAGGCTCATTTCCTAATGTCAAATCTTCTGTTGACCAAATCAAAAATCTTATAAAGGAACTTCAAACAAATCCAGACAGTAGACGATTAATGGTTAACGCATGGAATGTGAGTGAACTAGATAAAATGACTCTCCCACCATGTCATTATGGATTTCAAGTTTATACAAGAGAGTTAAGTCTAAAAGAAAGACAGGAATTTTGTGAACATGATGTAGATTCACACATTAAATTAGATTCTTTAAGAGTACCTAAAAGAATATTATCATTAATGTGGAACCAACGTTCTGTAGATACCTTTTTAGGTTTACCATTCAACATAGCATCTTATGGGTTACTTTTAAAATTAATCGCTAAAGAAGTTAATATGGTACCAGGTGAATTAATAGGAAATTTAGGTGATGTACATTTATATAACAATCATCTTGAACAAGCTAAGGAACAATTAAGTAGAGAACCTATGGAGTTACCAAACGTTAAGGTAGGTAATCTAGATTTGTTACTAGGATACGCTGAAGTGTCTCTCGAAAACTATAACCCACACTCACCGATTAAAGCACCTCTTAGTAATTAAAAATGATAATACATATAACCCCTGATGAACTAGTTGAGGAATACCGTGAGTCTTGGAAGATGGAATATATAAAACACCCCTCAATTGACTACGCTACTAACGCTATCCATGGATGGTTAAATGATGAAGAAGTAATTATTTTTTATTTTAAAGATTATGGATTCATAAATGACAATAGAAGTAACACTTACGATTTATCGGTAGGAAAAGCTGGTATAACTGTAAACATTAAAAAAACTAAATATGATTAAAAAATTAAGAAGATGGTTTGACCTTAGAATAGGTTGGATGTTTGTAAACGGAAGAAAACAAGAAGAATGGCACAAATACTTAAAAGACAAATATGGTGATTCAATTTAAGTTAGCGGTTAACCCACCCAGGTATAAAAGAAGAAAATTTTTAAAGAAAAGATATCAGTATTCGTTAGAATCGTCCACAGGTTTATATTCTCGAACTACAGGAGGTAATTCATCAACAAAGTCTACAAAATCTTCATCACCACCGATGTAATTTTTTGGTTCTTGTTGTTCCTCTTTCCATTTATTATAAAAATAGGATTCATCTACATATTTATCATTTTCTGATTCTCTTTCTTTCATAAAAACTTCTTTCATTTTTCCCATAACATTTTTTTTTGTGATACAAATATAGGAAAAATTATCTTAAAAGTGTAACGTGTCCTATAAATAAATTAAGTTTATTCGGTGGAGTAACTTGCCTAACTTATAAGTATTTATAATAAAAAGAATAGTACATGTCTAAAGTTATTTTAACAGAACACCAGTATCAAAAACTTCTAAATAAAATAGAAGAAGAGGTCGATTTGACAAATTATGAAGCTTCTTTTAGTAGTGAGGATTTTGTAAATTGGGTAGACTCAGAATTTGATTTAGAAATTTTACAAATCGCTAAGAACAAAATAGAAGAAAGGATTAATTTTATTAATACTATGATTGGAATGGGAACTAGAACTGAAATAAAAGGTTTTAGACGTTAAAATCCTTCCATGTGTGCATCATCCACACCCTCTTGAACATCTTCTAAAGTAGCTTCCATGTCCATCATAATATTAGCTTGGAATCTTTGCACTTCCACACCATCTTTAAAGACTATTAGAGTCGGCACAACCACTATTTTATATTTTGATTGGAATTTAGGATTTTCGTCTATCAAGAGTCTCCCCACTTCTGCCTCTTTTAACTTGTTAATCCAAGTAACATTTTTAGAGGAATTCCATCCAGCGTTAAATTCTACCACCACTACCCCATACTGAGGAATTTTATTCATTTTACTTTGTGCTTGTGCGGTAAAACACATTAATGTTAATATTAAAGCAGATAAGATTTTAAAAGTTTTCATTAATTAGTTAGGTTATCTAAGTTTATCCAGTTTTTCCTCGATTCGTTTTAAATCCTCCTTTATTTCTTCAACATCTTGTTGGGTTGTCATGATAGTTTGTCTAATTAATTGGTCTTTCATGTCAAATTCCATTCTAGTAACTTCGGGTTCTGGTATTTCTAGTACAGGTAATTTTTTAGCTTCTTCTATATCAGCTTGTAGTGCAAACCACATTCCCACCACAGTTGCTATTCCTGCTGCAATCGCAATTAAAGTCTTAATACTGACTTTAAACGATGTGTCTTCATTTAATTCTTTTGTCATTGTTAAATTATGTATTAAAATATAATATAGTTAGCACCCACCTTAAAATCATGCCACTCACGATTCCAATACTTCGTGTAGTTTCCTTCAAGGAAGATTCCTAAACTTTTAGTTATTCTCCAACCAAAAATTAAACCTCCACCATAATCTATCCAATTTTTATTTTCATTAAAACGGTGGTAAGAGTAATCTTTCCCAATATCTAAATGATATGGTAATACGTTAATCCAAGCGTGGGTCCAAAAATCATCTGTAAAGTGGTAGTAATCACCACCTATAATTAAAGAGTGAGACCACTGTGATGGTATTTCACCCCTTTTACGTCTACTATAGTCACTAATCACTGTAGGTATTACTGTATTTTCAAAAACTGCACTACTAGTGGCAACTAAAGTACCATCAGCATTGTAATAATTACCATTGTTAGGGTCAAAACTATAACCTTCTTCTTGTGCTAGATAGGTGTAGTCGGCGTAATCATTTTCTATTAACCATTCTTCTACTGGGTCATAACCATAAGGGGCAGAAATTCTTTGTACTAAACCAAGATTAAAAGATAATTTATTATTTACGTTGTATCTATATCTTTGTGATGCTTCATAAAAACTGATATCAGTAAAATTATTTTCTAAATATTCCACTTTGGCTAACCAGTGTTTAGCTACATATCTTAAAAAATAATGTTGATTTAGGTAATTTTCACCTAACAATCTTCTATAGTCTATTTCAGCTAGGTATTCAAATCCTTTAACCTTACCTATGGTAGATGCGTCACTTAATGATTTTTCAGTCCCATCATAAAATGTATTAGCTCTATTTTCATATCCGAATCTTGCACGTTTTCTAATTCCTAAAGCAATAGAAAAGTCAAAAGGTGTTTGTTCTCTATCATAAGATAGTTGACCTTGTGGGGTAATCGTATATAAGTCCCCATCTGAAATCGAATTACTACCATTCATCGCGGCGTAAAATGTTGAGTACTTAAATACACGTTTTACTTCTTTTGAAAATTTAGAAGGTTCTTTTTTAACAGAGTTTTTTTCTGTTTGCCCCAATAAAACAATCGGAGTTAATAATAAGATTACTAATAATTTTTTCATTGTTTAATAATTCTTTTAGTTACTATAATTTCATCAGATTTAATAGTTAGGTTATATAAACCTCTAGATAAAAATGATACATCAATTTTATTTTGATTAGTAGAAGTGGTAACTAATTTACCCATCATATCTCTAATTTCTACTATTACATTAGTTTTTAAGTTATGTTTTATATTAATAAGTTCTTGTGTTGGGTTAGGGTAGACTATAATTTTACGTCCATTATCTTCTACTTCATCTAGATTTAATGGAGTACCATCTTGACAGAAATTATATTCTGCTTGACAAAAGGAGTCCCACACATTGTTACAACAATAAGGGTCTACTGAAATAACCCAAGCGTAACAAGTGTCATTCAACCAATAAGGTACACCAGGACCATCTATACAACCAGCGTCATATAAACAACTACCATCATCTGTATTAGCGGTAGGTAAATAATTATACGCAGTAACATCTGTACACCCGTAAACAGTTATTATACATGAACCATCATCTGTATTAGCATTAGAGTCGTAGTTAAATGCTGTTGAATCTGTACAACCATAAATTACTGGGACACAAGGGTTGGAGAAGTCGTTAGCGGATACCTGATTAGTATTAGCTAAAGGATTATAATTAAACGCATTAGGGTCCATACACCCGTAAACATATGGTTGACAACTCCCATTATCGGTATTTGCTAAGGGGTCGTAATTCCACATTGTACTATCAGTACAACCATACACATATGGTATACAAGTACCATCATCTACATTAGCAACTGGGTCATAATTAAACATCGTAGGGTCAGTACAACCATAAGTGAAAGGTACACAACTACTATCATCTACATTTGCTTGTGAATTATAATTAAACATTGTAGGGTCCGTACAACCGTAGATATATGGAATACAAGAACCATTATCTACATTTGCTAAAGAATTATAATTAAACATTGTACTGTCAGTACAACCAAAAATAGCAGTAGTGTAACAGTAATCTATGCTCCAATAATCTACCACTGTAGAATCAGCCTCCCAAAATTCAACAAATCCTGCATTGTTACATTCAGGATTATAAAAACATGAACCATCATCTGTATTAGCGTTAGGATTATAAGAATCTACATGTGCGGTAGAATCTGTACAACCATAAATTTTGGGTGTACAATCATACCCACCAAAAGGAATAGCGTTGTATATGTCCTGAGGACCATTAAAATTTTTCAGTTTATTTCCATTAGCCCAAGGGTAAGTCCCTTCTTCTATTATTGTCCCATAATCATTTTTAACCACAACTGAATTTTGAATAGTTTGAATTTGGAGCTGAGACGGGTTTTGTTGTGGTAAAGGTATTTCGAAATAAAACATCTCTAAAGGTGTTTGATATACGTCTACAGTTAAATCAATATAGAATGTATCTACGAAAACTCCTGGGTCTAATTTAAAATCCCATAATTGATTCCCTTGACGTAAACCAATAAAGGAATTCCCCCATCCATCACCTCCGTCATCTTCTAAAATTACTTGATATTGTGTAGGACTAATGTAAGCTGGAGAAGTAGCGTTTGAATCATAGTTAAATGATGTGGTATCCATACATCCGTAAATGTGTAATGTTTGACAACTTCCGTCGTCATTGGTAGCTAAAGGATTATATTCTTGATATTGTGGGTCCATACATCCAGGAACTATTAACAACCCGTTACATAACATAGGCCATGGACTAGAGTACGTCCCATCACTAGAAACTGAACTACCAAAAGACGGGTTAGGTAACTCAAATATAGTGTCACCACATGAAATATTTTCAACTATAACATCACCATCAACAGTACCACCAGTAGTAGTTCCAGCTAAACCGTCACCGTAAGAATCTGTTAAAGTAAAAGTTATAAATGTACTAAGATTCGCTGGTACACAAAAATTTGTATTAACTACAGTTCCAGACTGACCAAAGTTATATGAACCTGGTGGTACATAATATACAGTATCTACTGTAGTTCCATTATCCGCAGTAACTAACCATCCAGTCTCACCTGGGTAATTATCTAGAGTAAGAGAAACTTGACATTCAAACTCAGTGAAACCACATGAAGGAGGTAAAATACAAGAACCGTTATCGTTATCTGCCCAGGGATTAAAATTAATTGCGGTACTATCCGTACATCCAAATACTGCAAGTGTCTGACAACTACCATCATCAAAATCAGCGTTAGGGTCAAATTCTACATACATAGGGTTGGTACATCCTGGATTGTAATAACAACCACCAATAGACCAATTATCTTGTAACCCAACTGGATTTTGTAACACTCCACCTACAGAAGTCCATGAACCATCAACAGCATATGGACTATTAGCAACATAAATTAAAGCTACATTTGAGTTACAGTTGGTAGGGAGTACTATAGCGTCAATCCAATAGTCGATTCCACCTACAATAATTTTATCACCTATAGAAAAAGCGGAAGAATTTGAATTGTAAAAATTTAAATTTATCCCAAAATAATTTTGTGTCCATATAGAATTACAGGAAGATATTTCCACATCACCTTCTAACTCTATCGCCGCATTAGGGTCGTAGTTAACAGCATTGGGGTCAGTACAACCAAAAATATATGAACAACTTCCATCATCTAAATAAGCGGTAGGGTCATAATTTGTAGCCATGGTATCTGTACACCCCAATATAGGTGGGGGACAAGGTAATATGTTTATTACCGTATCAAATTGTGTAAAATTAAAAGCTGCGTCTAAATTTAGTATAGAACCTTGACATTGATTTGAAACTTTAACCCACACATCTGTTTGGTTAAAGTCTATCCAACCATCTCCAAATGAATCATATAAACTTACGGTAAATGCTCCAGAATCTACATATACTATTGTCTGAAAGAACTCATATGGTTGAGTGGGTTGATGCGTGAGTACGGTATCACCATTACCATTAATCAGAACTGAAGACTCTGACGGTGCATAAAAATCATATTGTATTTGTAAATTAAACCAACTGCTTTGTCCTAATACGATAGTTGGTATTAAACATAGTAAGAATAGTAACTTTTTCATCCTTTAAATAATTTTTTTTTACCACCTTCATAAACATAGGCGTGGCCCTCCTTTATTAATGTTTCATTTATACTAATAGGTTTATCGTCTTTATCTAAAATAAAAATTTCACCTAACACCCTACCGTATTTTCCAACACCGTAAGATTTTAGTCTAAAGAATCCTGGTTTAGAACTTATCTCTTCCAATAATTGTTGATTTCTAGTTTTCGCAGCTAAACCTTTTTTCTTTTCTTCTAGGTTTCTGGTTCTAGATTCCCAAGTATCAATGCCTTTGTATCTAATTCGTTTTTTGACCCAGATATCGAAACCAACATCGATAAGAGCATCAATAGTGTCACCATCGATTACTCTCTCTAATTTAGCTCTATAGATATACTTTTCCATTACTTCTCTAATACTAACTCTCTGTATTGGGTACCACGGCTATTGGTTAATACCAATATATCTGCAAATGAAGTGGTCACTAACCAAATTTCATTACCTATTATTAACTGGTCACCTTCTAAGTCATAGTCAAAGGAAGTGATATTACATAGAGGTTTTTCTTCACACCATTCCCACCCTAGTAGTGAGTTTGCTTCTAGTTCTGAGTTTTCATTGTTACCCCATCTCATTTCAGCTGGATAACCCTCATCTCTAGTACCGTATATGGAGTTGAAGTCTAATTTATCAGTAATAACGACTGTACCTAAATTAAGTGTGGAGTCCTCAACATCAGCACATTGATTTATTTCTCTAAATTTAAAACTAGTCATTTCCCATACACCTTCTAGATTTCTTTCAGTAGCATCGTAAACTATAGGTTCGAAGTCTTCCTTTTCACAACCCCAAAATAAAGTTACAAATACTAATAAATTAAAATAAATTAAGAATTTTTTCATCAATTAAAGTTTTACTATAAATACTTAACTTTGTATTAAAGTTGGCTGGTTAAACGTATGGATAACGCTTGAATTTTTAACTTCATTTAATTATCGTTATTAAAAAGATTAGAGATGAACAAAAAAAGATTAGGTTCCTTATTATTCTGGGGATTTTTTATAGGTATTTTTTATGTTTGTAGTGTAAATCAAAAAAAAGATAACACACATGAAAAAATAGTTAAAAATGTAAAAAAAGATACGTGTAAAATTCTTACAGAAGAAGAAATTATTTTATGGTCAGATGGTACTTGGGATACAATCCCTTACAAATTTTACCCAATAGATAAAAATAAAAACGGTTTTCCAGATGAAGAGGAAAACGATTCTTTATTTAATACTCTATTAGAAACTCATACAGATATAGAAGACTGTAAAAACTTAATAGAACGTATTGAAGAAAAATTAGATAATCAAAATGTCAACTAACTGGAATAAAAGATTTTTAGACTTAGCGAATCATATTTCTAAATGGTCTAGAGACCCTAATAGGAAATGTGGAGCTGTAATAGTAGGTCAAGATAATAGAGAAAAATCTATGGGATATAATGGTTTACCTAATAATTGTGACTTAGATAATGTAGACATTAAAAAAAGATACGAAAAACCATTAAAATACATGTGGGTAGAACATGCTGAAAGAAATGCTATTTATGCTGCAGGAAGAAATGGTGTATCTTTAGATGGTTGTAAAATGTACGTCACATATTTTCCTTGTTGTGATTGTGCAAGAGCTATAATCCAATCTGGAATTAAAGAAGTTTATTCACCTAAACCCGACTGGAAACACCACAAGTGGGGTGAATCGTGGAAAATCTCTAAACAAATGTTTGATGAATGTGGTGTAAAAGTTAAATTTATAAAAGATGAATAAAGATACATTTTGGGATGAATATCGTTCTACTAGTAAAAGTGAATTACTTTCCTGGGTAGAAGGGTTAAGTCCTATTGAAAAGAACAAAATAAAAAACAGGATAAATCAACTAACTATAGAAATATCTCATGGACGTTACTATGATGGGTGGACTTTGGATGGGATGAGAGAAGAAAGAGAAAAACTTTCTAGTTTACTAAGCGAAAATATCTAACATAGATGGAAGTTTAGGGTCACTTTCATCTTCACAAATTTCTAGAGTAGGGAACCTACAATCTTCATCCTCATCACTATCAAACGGAAAACATCTATTAGTGTACATCCCGTTATCACATTTTTTACAACAACTCAAACTTAAAGGTCTGTTAATCTCTTCATTATCCTCAGGTTGTGTTGGTGTGGGTGATGTTGGTGCTGCTGGTGGTGTAACAATAGGACTAGTAATAGGACCAGGGCTAGGTAGTGCTATAGGAATAATATCTTCAATTGGCTCCTTTGGTGGTTTAGGTTTTGGTTTGGGTTTAGGCTTCGGTTTAATTATATCAATCTCTTCGTCATCAATGTCAATGTCAATGTCGTCATCATCACCTGTATCTATAATAAAAATTTTTGGGTCTAGTTGGAATTCCTCACTCCCTTTCGTTATATCCACTTCATCAGGAAGTAATCCCTTGTCTTTTTCTCTTCCACTGGTAGTTAATATCCCACCAGGTTCAAAAGCTCCTGTAGAAATATAAGAACCTGAAGAACTACTATTGGTTCCTCCCTTACCACCTCTTGTTATTTTTTCTTGTAAATGAAGTTTTAATATTCTATTTTTTTCTTTTTCTACCACTATCTTCTAAATTTTCTAGAACCTTTTAGTTTTTTTGGCTCTTCCTCCATTTCTATTTCTAAATCTCCATCTACATTGACATCACCAAATAAAGTAAGTAATGTATTTGGTATAACATCACTATCTGGAGTATCATCTGTAGGTTCCATTAATAAATCATCCATGTCAAAAGATTCTACGTCCATTTCTTCATGATTACATGGTCCCTCGTGACACATACCACATGTAGGACAAGTTTCCATATCTACCTCTTCAAAACCACCAACCTTACCTTTAGTAATATCAAATTCATCAGGTAAACTCATAACTAATTCTACACCAACTAAATTATTGTTTCTACCATCAACTTCACCATCGAAAGCCATAGGTGTTTCATATGCACCCGCAGAAGAAGATGAGGTTTGTTCATTTAAATGTAGTTTTAATATTCTATTTTTTTCGTTTTTATTTGATTCTAGTAAGTTCATAGGTATTTTTCTTTATAAATATCATAATTATTACAAATATTTTTTGATTTTTTAAGTACACTACGTTATATTAATACATATGAACACTATTCTAACAATATTAGTCATAATTTTAAGCTCAATCCTAAGTTTTTTAGTGGGATACGCGTATAGAAGACACCAAGAAGAAAAAATGAAAAAAAGAGTGTGGTCTAACATAGTAAAAAGATTACATATCATCCCTCCCATAAATTTTAGTTCAAATAAACCTGAATTAAATACAAAAAAAGAGGATTTTGACTTAGTTGATGAACTTATGTATGAACATCCTAAAAATTGGGGTGAGGATGACGTTGAGAATCTTAAAAATGAGCTTAAAATAGCTCTTTTAGAGGAAGATTACGAAAAAGCTGCTAAAATAAGGGACTTTTTAAACACGTTAGACCTATAACCACTTATTTTTCTTAAAATATTTCCACATAAAGACCGCTGTAAACACAGTTAATCCACAAAATATCCAAAATCCGTGGTGATTGTTTAAAAATGGTACGTCATCAAAGTTCATCCCAAATATTCCTGTGTAAAATGAAAGAGGTAAGAAGATTGTTGACCAGATAGTAAGTAAATTTAATCTTTTATTCATTAAATCGTTATGTGATTTCTCTATCATAGCCTCTAAAATCAAATGTAACTCCAATAAATCCTTATGTTTGTCTTTTGAGTCTATTAAAATCTTTTTTAAAGAGTAAAATTCTTTAATATCTATACTATTCCCTTCAAAAATTGCTTCTTCGAACTCGTACAATCTTTTTTCTATGTCTTTTCTAGTTAGTGCCATCTTTCCAAATATCTATAACCCATAATAAGGACTCTATAAAGTAAAGTAAACCAACAATTAACATTCCGTAATGTGTCCAAGTACCAGAATGTCCATAATTAATGTCCTGATATATGGAAGGAACCGCCGATAACATTATTGAGAGTGAGAAAAGTAGTTTTACCCATCTATTTTTCATAAACTTTTTCATAGGTTTTTATTTATAAATAGTATTATTAACCAATTGGGTTATCTGGGTACCAATCATCGTCATCCCATTCATTAGGGTCTATCATTTGAATCTTTTTAGAATAAGTACACAATATTTTTTTAAAATCTTAGTATTATTTATATAAAAAGTATAATATGAAAAATATTTTAAAAAAAATGTGTATTAGGTTAAAAAAATGGCACTCCTGGTGGACATTTATTGAAAAAGAAAGATTAAAAGCCATGGAATATTGTGGAAGAGGATTCTTTTAAATTTGTAATTATAATTTTTTTTTACTATTTTTGTTTTAAACCCCTTAAAAAAAATAAAAACATGAAAAAAATAAATTTAATTTTACTAATAACTTTATTACTAACAATATGTGTAAGTTGTGCGTCTACAGTACATTGTGACGCTTATGGTGAAATAGAAACTATTAAAAAAAATGAAAATGAAAGCTAAACAAATAACATTAATTATTGTAGCGTTACTCATTAGTGCTGTATTTCTTTATCCTATGTATGTTAGTACCCAAGAAGAAAAATATTGTGAGTCTTTAAAAGATAAAATTAAGGAACTGGAAGATGAATCTTCTATTAAAGACATTAAAATATTAAAGTTGGAAAATTCTTTACTGGAGACTGAGAGTGAATTATCGGCAATGAATGAGGAAGTAAAACGTTTAAGTGATGAAAACGGTATTTTTACTTCCATGTTAGGTGAAATAGAAACTCAACCAGGAGGACATGAAATATTAAAAAATTTATTTAATCAATTTAGTGATGAGTAAATATTATAGACCTTTACCCGATAATGTAACAATTAAAAAATCTGGAATAGAGGGGTTAGGTTTATTTGCGGTAAAAAATATACCTAAAGGAACTAATTTAGGTATAACTCATCGTAGTGAAATGAATAAAAATTTTAATGAAGAGTATATTAGAACTCCTCTAGGTGGATTTATAAATCACGACGAATCACCTAATTGTAAACTTATGTCAAAAAATTATGGATATGAATTATATACTTTAAATGATATTACTGAAGGTGAAGAATTAACTTTAAAATATCGAATGTACGACCCCACTAATTAAATGAGGTGGACCTGAAATTTTGAAAAAATTATTTAATGAATTTAACCCTAAAAGTCTGGAGACAAAAAAATAGAAAATCTAAAGGTAAAATAGTTACTTACCAGATAAAAGATATTTCTGGTGATATGTCATTTTTAGAAATGATGGATGTTTTAAATTCCAATCTAATAAAGAGGGGTGAAAGCCCTGTCGCTTTTGACCATGACTGTAGAGAAGGAATTTGTGGGATGTGCTCAATGTATATTAATGGAGAACCACATGGCCCCGATAAAGGAGTAACTACTTGTCAATTACATATGAGAAGTTTTAAAGATGGTGATACAATATACGTTGAGCCATTTAGGGCAAAAGCATTCCCGATTATAAAAGATTTAGTTGTAGATAGAGGAGCGTTTGATAGAATACAACAAGCGGGAGGTTATATTTCAATAAATACTGGTAGTGTTATAGATGCAAACACTATACCTATTCCCAAAACAGACGCTGACAAATCTTTTGAAGCAGCAACTTGTATAGGTTGTGGGGCTTGTGTCGCTACATGTAAAAATAGTTCTGCTATGTTATTTGTTGGGGCGAAAGTATCACAATTTTCTTTATTACCCCAAGGTAAAGTAGAAGCTAAGGAAAGAGTTGTTAGTATGGTAAAACAAATGGATAATGAGGGTTTTGGTAATTGTACAAACACTGGAGCTTGTGAAGTAGAATGTCCTAAGGGCATTTCTTTAGAGAATATAGCTAGATTAAATAGAGAGTACTTAAAATCTATGGTAGGTTAAATAAGGTGACTACCGTCTTTCATTATGGGTGGGACATATGAAGTTTCAGGTGGATTCATTGGGAACTCTTGGTCTATCTTCTTTAGTTCGTTTTTAATGTAATCTATTAATATTTTATCGTCACCGTCAGGATAACCCTTAAATTTAAGTATTCCTATTTTTTGAAGGTCTCTTTTCATTTTTTCTATCTTAAGTGGAAAACTGTTTTGTATCTGAAATACCCACTGTGGTGCTCTTTTTACTGATTTCAAATCTTCTTCACTATATCCAGCATTCTTAAAATAAACTCTTAACTTGATGTAATCATCTAATAAATCATAATGGGGTTTTATATTCTCCATATATGTGATGATAGGATGTACATTACTTTTTTCTTCATTCATCCTACTTTCACGTATCCTACCTTTCATACGTAAATCAAACTTACTATTATTCTCAAACTCAATTAAATCAGATAAGTTTACTTTTTGTCCTACCCTAAATTGGTGGTCACTAGGTGAGGAATGTTGACTATTTTTAATTCCTCTAATTACTCCACTAGGGCTAATGTATAGTAAAAAAGCCTTAGGTGGTACTCCCCAACCACCCTCGTGTCTAAATAAAGCTTGAACCATAAGATTTTCTAATCCACCAAAATCTAAGTCTGAGTTTGATGGGACATCAGATGGTAACATGTGTTCTTTTAATATGTTAAGTAACTTAGGCATTTTTTAAATTAAGAATGTGCTTCGTGTATATATCTTGTTCTACCATTTATTTTTTTAGCTATAGTAAGTCTTTTTCTGTTGGGTCTGTGAGAAACATAACTAACATGTACCCAGTTTGGATTTTTATCGTCACCGAATTCCCAAATCAACTGGTCAAAATCTAAATTATCTTTAATATAATGGTACATTTCAGCATTTGTTTTATGTCCGAATGTGTCATCTATATCAATCGCTTGACCTTTCATATGCTGTGAAGTTTTAGAACCACCAATCGCTGTATTGACAGGTTCTCCCCTAAAAAAACTATTAATTTTAATAGGTCCGCCTACCCATTCTCTTAATGGTTCAAATACAGTTTCAGCAACCTCTTTCATACATTGAAGTTGTTTTTCATCTGGTGTATTATCTAAACCTCTTCTGAGTGCTGTCCTACTAAAGGTACCCTCTTTCCAACTTATATGTTTACTAATTTTGTTTGACATTCTACACTACTTTATGTTAGATAATAGTTTTTGAATAGTATCTTTTTCTTTACCTGAAAAGTCGTTCATGATAAAATTTAGTATCCCACTAAATTTATCACCTTCGATACATTTTAATCTTTCACTAAATTGTTTTTGTTTTTCTTTTGTAAAATATTTAAAATTATCTGTAGATATAACTTTTCTAACTGCTTTTTCATTTGTTCCTGGACCACTTATAGAGTTAAAAAGAATACCAAATAAACCTTCGTCCTTTTTATTAAAATTACCAACATTTTCATCTTGACAACCTCTCATTTTATCTGCAGTACTTTCTTCTTTAATTAAAGATGTCCCGTGATTACCTAGATAAGACTCATGTAAACCCAAAATCCTATTCTTTTCTTCTTGTGAAATTAAAAATTGTTTTTTCATAATAATGTTTTTTATAATAAATAGTAAATCTTTCTAAAAAATAGAATCGGTTCATTTGATTGTATCGATTATTAGGTGTATATTTGTAGTGAATAAAAAAATATAAATATGGAAGAAAAAATAGCAATGATTGTAGCAGTATCTTGGTGTGTGATTCTTACTGGAACTGCACTTTATGCCTTAATCGAATATTTCTTTTTAAAAAATGAAAATAAATGAGACATATCACAACACATCCTATTAAAAAGTCCGATTTAGGGTTTCATGGAAATCTTTTTGGTGGTAAACTTTTAGCGTGGATGGATGCTGCAGGTGCAGGATTCGCTGCAGAAATGTGTGATACTCCTAGAATGGTAACAAAAGCTATAGACCAATGTATTTTTAATAAACCAGCCAAAGAAGGTCAGTTATTAAAAATTTACGGTGGAATTTCTAAAATAGGAAAAACAAGTATTACACTAAACTTAGAAGCGAGAAGTCACAGTGTTTATGACGGACATCAAACAGTTATTCTTTCAACTGATATGGTTTTTGTAAGAATAGACGAACAGGGTGATGCTATACCCATTTCACAAAGAGTAAAAGAAAAACATAAATTAAAAAATAATTAATAAAAATGAAAAATTTAGAAAAATATTACCCTATACTACTGGCTTTTATTAGCTTTTTATTTTCTGTAACGTTATGGTTCCTAGGATACAAAGATGAAGGAATGTTTGTTGGTATATGGGTACCCTCAATATTAGCATGTGGTTGTTTTTTTAACACATTAAAAAAATAAAGTTATGGATATATTAATATTTTGTATAGGCTTTGTAATTTTTGTTACTTATATGTTTTTTTTATTGAGAATGATTAATAGAGCACATAAACATCAAGAAAGAGCTCAGGGTAAATATAAATACAAAACTAATACATATAAAAAATTGTTAGATACATTTGAAGAAGAAACACGAAATAAAATAAGTGATAGATGGGATTCTTAATATTCATAACTGGATTTATTATATTTGCTACTTATGTATTTTTCTTTATGTTTAGTACTAAGAAAGAAATAGAAAATAAAATAACTTTAAAAGATGACATAATAGATTATGACGGACACGGAAACTGGGGAAGATTCCCCCCAACCAAAAAAGGAAAAAAAAGAAAATTTAAAATATAGTTTTAGTACTATAAAAAGGTATCCTGCAGATGTTTATTGCCATTACAGTGATTTACCCTCACCATCCGCATATAAAGATGAAAAAGATGAAAAGACTGATAGCTAAAATAGTGTTATGGTGGTCATATAAATGGCCAAAGAAAAATAAACGTAAATCCATATGGGAACTTTAAAAAAGAAAATAATCCACATTAATCAACATGTGATTAGACGTAATACCAAAACTGGTGAAAGAAATCCTGTAATTACATGTAAAACTTATAACACTAATGATTATGCAGATAAAGTGATTATTAAAGATAAGGATGGGGATGAGGTAGCCACCATAATTTATTCCCCAGATAAACCTTTATCTTGTGGTGCAAGGGTGTGGATAGAAACCAGAAATGAAATAAAATTTATTAAAAATACAAATAATGATTCAAAGAGATAAAAAAGTAGTTGGGTTTACCGCAGGAAATTTCGATTTACTGCATCCAGGTTACATATATACTTTTGAAAAAGCAAAAGAACACTGTGACTATTTTATTGTTTTTTTACAACGAGACCCTTCTTCTACGAGAAATACTAAATATAAACCTGTAGTACCTCTATACGAAAGGTATAAAACTTTAATGGCTATCAAATATGTGGATGAGGTTCAAACCTATCAAACTGAAGAAGAATTAGAAAGATTAATTAATTTTTACCAACCAGATATTAGAATACTCGGTGATGATTACATTGGCAAACCCTTTACTGGTGACCATTTACCACCTAAGGTAATATACACTACTAGGTCACATAATTGGTCGACAACTAAAATTAAAAATCTAATAACATTACAAACTTTAAAACAGAATCCTGAAATATTAAATAATTTAAATGATGAAAAATAAAATACCAACATACGACCCTCAAACTGGTGAATTAAATCCTTACTATGAAGAATTAACTGGTGAGAAAAATCCTTTACTGTGTGAACAATTAAAACCTAAATTTAAAGTAGGTGATATGGCCCGTAAACCAAAAGGATATGAATTTCCTTGTACTATAGTGTCGGTATTTGAAACTAAGAACGGAAATGTTAGAGTGGTGGGAGAAATGGACAATTACGGGTTACTTCATATTTTTAATGAAGACCAATTAGTAAAAGTTAATAATCACGACTTAATAGGTTAAATGAAAAAAGTAAAATTTTATAATTCTTCTGAGGGTGGCAAAATATGTGAAGGAATCTTAGAAGAGGACCCAATGTTTATAGGGGGTTATAAAATAACTTATAAAAATATGATAGTAGGAATTAAACTGGTAAAGCTAGTAAAAAAAGAAAAAGGTGAAGTATAAAGATTATATACTTCAAGAAAAAATGTCTGAGACTAATATACTAATGCGTATATTCAGAAAGGAACTTATAGAAGGTTATAAAGAAATAGATTTACCTTCTGATAAAGAGATTATTATTAATGAACGAACGGGAATACCGTTTTTAAAAACAAAAAAAAATGAAAAAGAAAAAAATGATTAAAAAATTAAAAAAGAAAAGATTTAATTACGTACAGGCATTTGTAGTTTGGTTAATTATAGCGACTCTAATTCACTTAACTTCTTAATCTTTTCTATCTTCTAGCTTCAGGAGAAAATTCGTATCGACCAGTTAAGATATAAAATAATTCACCTAGTCTTTCGTTAAATCCTTCTAGACCACTTAGGTCATATTCCATACGGTCAAGAATTTGTTTAACTTCAGGCAATGATTTTGATGCTGGATACGAATCTAATCTACTTTTTAATTCTTGATATAGACGTACTTGTTCACCTAAATTATATTCCTGGAATTGTCCAGGTAGGGTATAAAATAAATCGTCATGTATTTCGTCTAAAACGAAACTTAATTCCCTATCTAAAGCTAGTGGTGGTCTCTCTTGTTCACTAAGACCAGCTTTAAATTTTGCACTAGAAGAATAAGGTCTCCTAAGAACTCTATTTTTTCTTGCCATAGAAACTTCTTCTTCCTCATCTTCATCTAGTCCTTTACTACTACAATGTCCTTCATCTAAATCTTTAGAACTACAATGACTTTCATCAATCTCCAGTTCATTCATAGTAGTTTCTTCATCACTAAATAAACCTGTAGATTTACCATCAAATCTCATTTCACTTAAACTATCACGTAAATCTGATTTACCCATGTCGTGTAAACTATTATACAAATCTTCTAACTGTGAATGTGTAATATCTAATTCATCTTCAGCATCTTCTAAAGATTGAGCCGCATCACCTAGGTCGTGAATAGCACCAGACATATCATCTACATTTTTTTCAGAAAACCTATTACGTATCTCATCTCCAAAAACATCGTTTAGCATATCATCCATATCACTTATCTCACCTCTCATATCACTTATCTCACTTTTATTCACATTAACGTCACTCATTACTCCATGAACGTCCATCGCAGCGTCATTCATATCACGTTCAGTTAATAATTGATTGATTCTATTAATCTCTTCTTTTAGTGTATTTTTCATCTTTATTTATTTTTAGAACAACATTCTTTTTTAGTTTCTTCCTCACAAACTTCTTTCGTTGTAGAACAACCAATGACAAATAAGGATAAAAGTACTATGTAAAATATTTTTTTCATTTTAACAATTTATTACTATAAATATTTGTGTTTATGTAAAACTTGCATTATATTCATAGTGTGAAAGTTATAAAGATAACATATCAAGAAATAAAAATGGCAACACGTCCTAATATCTATCGTAATAAAAAACGATACACTCGAAAATGCAAACATAAAAACAAATATGAGTAAAGAAATAAAAACATATAAAATTCAAAAAACAATAATAGAAAAAAATATCACAGTTCTACTAAATGATAGTTTAGGGGTTGTTGTGGAATTAGAAAAATCCGAAGCTATAAAATTTTGTGAACTATTAAACGTTAATTCTGATAGTAATTGTACATACAAAGTAATTAAGTAAAATGAACAATAAGATAATCTTAAACCAGATTGCTGAAATCGAACTTCAGTTAGAAATGGGTATGGCAAATGGGAAACCATTAGATAATGAAACGGAGATGTTGTTAGAACAAGAATTAGATAGATTAACCCTAATGATTAATAACACTTCACGAAAAACCAATAAAAAGAACCCCTTACAAAAAAACGGGGAACCCGACGAAAAAAAATTTCCGGAGGATTCCGGTAGCCGCCTTAAAAAGTAATAAGGTTACACTTCATAAATGTTATCAACTTTCGTATATTGTATATAGTAAAAATAACCAATATGAACAAAATAATTAAAATGGTATTATGGTTTTTCCAAAAATCATATGAGATGGATACATTATCTTTTAAAATAAAAAGAAAATGATGAACAATATTAAAGTTGGAGATACTGTAAGGTGGATGGATTCCCCATATACAGTTGAGAAGGTGGTAGGTAATAAAGTATTACTAAAACAAAACTTTAGTATAGGAACAACGTTAAATACCATGATAAACATTGAAGAAGTAAAAAAGATAAATAAATGATTGAATGGTTAAGACACACGTTGGGATTATGTGGAGAACCACATCCTAGTTTACTAACCTTATTGATGGGAACTCCAATGTTGGGGTACGTTGTTTACAAGATTAGACAAATAACAAAAAAGAAATAATGAAGGTAAAAGATTATATGATTGAAATAGGTAAAACAGCTGATGGTAAAATAATTGAAGTGCCTGATGTGTTTATTGTAGGGACTGTTATTACTATAGCTTGTATTTTAACCTATTTATTTTTGTCCAGGAAATGAATATATTTGATTGTTTAGAGTTATTATGGGCTGTAACGTTTATAGTGGTAATTTATATGTGGGTAAAAAATAAGAGAAATGTTTGAGATTTACGAAATAAGTTGGGGAATAGGTTTGATGATACTTGCCTACATTTGGGTTAAAAAAAGAAAACAATAGAAATTATGAATTGGATAAAGAAATTATTTAAAAGAAAAACAGAACTGGAAAAACTTAATGATAAGTATAATTCCCTAATGGAAGAATCTTATAAACTATCTAGGACGAATCGTACTAAGAGTGATGAAAAGACTTTTGAAGCTGATAAGGTAATGTCAGAAATTGTACGACTTGAAAAAGACCTGTATAATAGGGATAGAAACCTATAGGTCAAATTCCCGAAAAATTTTCTCCGGAAAAATTTACACTATATACTAATATTCAGATGGGTTTCCGTATGCTGGGGGAAATCTTCTCATTACCTTATCTAGAATCCCAGCTATCTCTGCATTACTAAATCGTTTAAGTTCTGCTAAAGGTACATATACACCCATTTCATTGTAATGACCCATTGACCTACTACCATCATACATCATTTGGTCCACATCTTCTATAGCACTCATTATATAACTCTGTAGTTTTGCTCTCCACCAGTCTCTAGTATCTTCTCCACCAGACCTGTCATAATCTAATTGTTGTTCAGATAGTAATCTTAGTTCTTCTTTTATCTTATCTCTTAACATAGTAATATGGTTTCCCAATAAATACCAAATTCTCATAAAAAAATTTCCCAAAAAATTTTTAGTGCACATTTCTTTTTTAGGACCGTCCCCCCATTATACCCCCTCAAAAGCCGCTAGTAAGGGGGGATACGGCCAGCAGCCAGGGGGGCAGGGGGCCGCTCCAGGGACCCATAAGGGGGTATAGGGAGAGAGTATTAGTATAGGGGCTGCATCCCCATAGCATACCCCTATGTAAGCCCCCCTGCAGGATTGTCATATTGTCATGTAAGAAAGTGGTCCTAAAATTTGGTAGTCTCATTTATTTTTCGTACCTTTATATTATAAGATGTGGTGGAAGACCATGAGGGCACCACCTGCCCTAGAGTGTAGGGTTCACCATAGTATACTTCCCTCCCACTACCACCCTAAAGGTACCACTTTTTTTTGAGATGGCCAAATAAAATGGGTGACAATTTGTCTGGTCCTCTAAGAGTTATTAACATAGGGTGTTGATAAAAAAAAAGTTATTAACAATGGACATATTGTCAGTATAAAAATTTGGCCATGTAAAATATTTTTTGTACCTTTAGGGTGTGGAAGGGCGGGTTATGCTTAGTCCCCATTATGGTACATATAAAATCCCACTGCAGTACCCCTTTAAATTCCCCCTGACAGGGTGTCATGTTGAAAACTTTTTTAAAATAGTGGTCTAATTATTTGGATTTGTCAAAATGTCAGTCGTGAGTCGCAGAGGACACAATCCCTTTAGCGGCCATTAACTAATTCCCCCTAGTGTTGTGATACACGTAATTTATTCGTATATTTGTAGATAGGAGTTCCCTAGAGGGAATTTACATAGTGTCATAGTGTGGTAATTAGTGGTAAAAGGTGGTAAATAGTATACGATAACTATGGGTCATTAAGGAACACGTTAATTTAGGTAGTGTCTAAGACCATATAATACATTCTAAGGTATCTAGGGACCTCTATAAGGACATTAAAAAAAATGTATAAGTACCAGTGTGGGGGACTTGTTTAAGACCCTTCAATGGTCTTTTATTTAGACCTTTATTTTAGTCTTATTTAATGAGGATTTCATAGTCCATTCCAATTGGGAGGTGAGTACACGTTTACGAATAACACTTGTAATATGATACCAATGGTCGAGGACCATGAGGGATTAATCTTTACCTTAGGAATTACATTCCAATTTAGGGATTATACTATAGGGTCATTGTTAAGTTCCTTATGTATAACCATTATATATAGGATGTATCCTTTTACTGTATGGTTATATATTATAGGAACTGCGTTAAGGTATATAACTTAAGTGTTTACTATAGG
>Ga0209348_1000053_pt1 | contig 76595 bp, 59 predicted proteins | sample ETNvirenome_2_30_FD_184065 | JGI IMG/M metagenome (GOLD analysis project Ga0209348, IMG submission 184065) | Marine viral communities from the Pacific Ocean - ETNP_2_30 (SPAdes) (version 2) | ecosystem: Environmental > Aquatic > Marine > Oceanic | place: Pacific Ocean | collected 2013-06-22 | reverse complement strand
AATATTATAAGGTATACCGTTGGGGTGCATGCACTGCATGAAAAGATCATAAGCTGTCCATTGGGCTTCCATTTTTTCTAACTCTTCTTGGTTTGACCTCAGAGTTTTCAACATTGTTGTTTCAGAGCCCTGTTCAATATATAGGTGTTGAAGCTTAGAATTGCATGTATCCAACTCCTTAGTCTTCTTCTCGATCATCTTTTCTAAAGATCTTCGATCATTGTTAAGGGCGCCAAGATTCTCGATGGTCTCTTTGTTTTCTTCATACAAATCTTTCTTACGATTCAACTCTTGATACTGTGCTGCTATAGAATCGCTTTTAAGATTTATTTTTTCTATCTTATGCTCCAGTTGTTTGACCTCGGCTAAACTGCTTTGAACTCTCTGCTCCAGACTCTCATACTTAGAGATTCTTTCCTCAATCTCAGATATATCCATAATTGATAGTTTCTCAGTCAAACCTTGTATCAATTCACCAAGTTCTGCATACTGCTGTCTTAGTTGGGGTAAAATATCCATGGCCATCATTGCATCCTTAACAAACTTGTTATTCGTACAGTACTCACAGTTTGGATCATATTTGTGGTTTTCAAGCATGGCAATCTTTTTTTCTAAATTCTCGATTTGAGAATTTAAAAGTTTTAGCTTTGATTGGTTTTTTCTTTTGTCTTCAGCAAGCTCTAAGGACCGGCCCTTTAACTTTCTTAACTTATCAACTGGAATGTGACGGAGTTCAATTTGCAATTCGGTTGCTAATTCTTTGTTCTCCTTTATTTGTGACATTGATGTGACTTTAGTCTTTATATTTGATTTCGCTTGGGTCTCAAGACTTTCAAGCTCAGAAAGGATCTTGACAATATCTATTGACTCGACAGGCGCCGAGTCGATTTGTTTTTCTAATTCTTTCAACTCTAACTGTCGACGTGTCAATACCGAGTTAATTTCTTCACATTTCGCAGACTTTTCGTTTATCTCTGATCGTATCTGGCTTAAAGACTCTTGTGCTCTTTGTATCTCGACAGCCCAAGATTTGTCTTGTAGTCGCTTAAGCACACCTCTCATCTCGGCAGCGTCCTTCTTAGCCATCTTAAACTTCTTGTCAAATAACTCAAGGTCCAAGAACTTAGCCAAGATCTCCTTACGCTTGGTCGAACCCTCCTTAACAAATGCAAGTGAATCCAACTGAGAAGCCATAGAGGTCAGCAGGAAGTCGTCCATAGTTCCGATGTGCTTTCTTATATTTGCATCTGTTTCGTTCCTAGTTGTGCCGTTTAGCGATTCGTCCTGTGTGGCGTTATAGAAATTTAAATCTGTCTTTGCCTCGGTCGTAACTTTTCCCTTTAGCTTCTTTTCATACTTGTTTAAGTTACGTGAGATCTCCACCAGTTCATTTCCTATCTCGATCTTTACCTTACCTTTTGCACTTTGTTTGTTCTGGTTTACGATGTGTACGTTCTTGCGTTCACCTTTCGACGTAGAGTTGAACATAGTAAACAAGATAGAGTCAATGATTGATGACTTACCCGAGTAGTTCTTTCCGAATATGCCAACCAGACCTCTTAGTTTTTCAAAGTTTATTTTGTTATCTCCGCCATAGTTGAAGAGGTTATCCCATCCAATCTCCTTAATGCGCCACACAACGTTTCTACTTATTTCTTCGTTCTCAGTTGCTAGGCGGTTGTACTTGAGGTTGTGTGCTATCACCTCTTGGATTACTGCCTCTTCTAGCTGGTAGTCCTTTAGGTATTCTCTTATATGCTTTTCTTGTACCTTGAGGTCTCGTAAGTTCTCTGTTACCGCAGAAGTGTCCGTCTTTTGGCTAGAAGATACCACATTGCCACGGTTTAAGAACGCAACACTATATGGGCGCCACTTTACCTTGGCCATGTCGGTTGCCTTGCGAAGTTTGCTTATTGGCATGTTTCGTGGGGTAACCAAGCGAAGTCTACAATACTTTGGCACGTTGGCTTCTGGTAGAGTACCATCATCATTGAGGGTCACGGTGACAAATGGCTTGGGGTGGTACAGTGACCGATGCGAGACCTTATGATTATTTTTATCTTTGATCTCCCACAGCATGTAACCTTTGTCTTGTGATTCTCCAAAGTTTTGCTGGATGGTTGAACCACAGTAGCCAACCTTGCGTTCTCTATCAAGAAACTGTGGCTTGTGAATATCACCAAGAAGAGCATAGTCATGATCATTGAAGATGGTTGCTTCGTCCTCGCCATGATCCATAGTCCAGCCGGAATCGGTCATACATCCGCTTATTGAGCCATGATATAAAGCTATGTTGATTGATTGGTCCGATGATGGCTTGATCCAATTAGACCTGTCGAACACGCTTAATACATTAAATGTTAGACCACTTTCGGGGCTATATTCACCGGAGTTCTTAAGCAGAGTAATGCGTGGATTGTCAAGAGCATCAACAATAGGTGTGATTGCATCTTCTCTGTTCTCGTTCTTGAGATTGCCATCATGATTACCAAGAATGACAATTAGAGGTGCAATAGCAGAAAGCTCCGAGAGGAACTCGGAGGCTAACTGAAAATACTCTGGACTGAGTTGTGTTTTTGTGTGGGCTATATCTCCGCAGTGGACGATATAGTCTGGCTTTTCTGCCTTCAATTCTTTGTACAATTCCTTGAATACTATGCGATATTCCTGATGGTATTTCAAGTTTCTTATATGGGTATCACCCAAGTGAGCTATCTTAAACATTTATTCCTCCCGTAAATATTTTGATATATCCTTCGCTTCCTGTGATTCCACCAACTATATATTGTAGGTTGTATTGTTCTATAACTTTACAAACAATTAATTTCATAGCTGGAGAGTGACCTGTAATAATGGTCAGTTGATTGTCCCAATGCTTATTTATGAAGCGGTGACATTTGGACTCAACTTCTTCATGAACGACTCCGTGTAGGTCTAGAGTATACACTACATAACCCTTCGTAATTCATCCATGAGAAAAAAATCATCAAATGAAATTGGTTCGGCTTGTTGCTGCAAAACGTCATACTGCGTTTTTGTTATCGAACCGACATCCTCTATACCGGAGGTGTCTATTTTGTAAGCCTCTATGTCATATTTCAATAAATTTTTAACTATATAGCTGAGCTTCTTATCAGCATCAGAATCCAAAGCAAGATACACTGGGCTATCGTTGAGAACAATAGCTTGAAATAGTTTTGTGTTATCTCTGAGAGTTGATCCAAGGATCGGGATGGCGTTCGTACCTGCAACGATTGCATCAAACACACCCTCGACAAGCACTACTGACTCATCCCAATCTATGGATAACTCATTAAAGATCACGTTCTTACTGGCAGGTGGATTTTTATATTTCCAACTGTGACCCACATAAGATCTTGCTATATAGTAATTTATGTCTCCGTTATTATTGAAAGATGGGATGATGATGCGACCACCGTACTCTCCCTCTGGGCAGTACCCAATCTTCCAATTAAAAATGTCCTTCTGTGTAAGACCTCTCTCATGGAGATACTGAAGTGGTCTTTGAGAAGAACGAGGAAGATGGGTATTGCAAAGAGAAATAAATTCGGGTGGAAGTTCGGTTGTAGGCTCGATCTTCTGGTCATTGAGAGCCATGAACAACTTGTCAAACTCGGATAAATCCAAGCGACCATCTAATTCCAACCATCTTTGCCGTTGTTGAAAGGTACCAAACTTACGAACGATTCGATAAATGTTTTTGCCACGCTCATCGCAGATCCAACATTTAAATGCATTTTTCGCAAAGTTAATTGACATCTTTTTCTTGTGATGTCCACAATACGGACAGTGATAGAGGCATTCGCCACTAACCCTTTTATATCCGCCTAGAATGTTGTTAATAATTGATTGTTTTTCTGTCATGTATATATTATAACATGATCACTACACTTTGTCAAGTATTTTCTTTAACAAAATCCAATTGTCCGGATTTTCCGGGGCCGCCTTTGTTTATTTTTGTGCGAATGTCTTTTTGAGACATAGGTTTTGATCCAGAGGTCGGTGAAGTTTCTCCGCCTTTTAAACTCTTAAGTAAGTCAATCTGTGTGTTGTCTAGTGTTCTTGCTCCAACTTCGCCGGCATCCGTAACATCAATCATATTGTTTTTATTGTTATCAGGAGGATCCATTGACAAAATGTCCGCAAGATCTTTTGCTGTCTTGGCAGCTTGATCGCCGCCTTTTGCCTTTAATCCCTTGGCCGCTTGTTGAACAGTTATAGTATCGCCGCCGCCAAGATTGAGTGTTGCTGCTGCAACATCGGCAGATGAACCAAGGGCAAGAAGCCCGATCAAGGCACCAAAGAATTTTTCTCGCATGCCCTCGTCTAGTTCTTCAACTTCATCAACTCTATTCTCTTGCAAATATCGACGCCATGTTTCCATAATAAGCTTTTGGTTATTCATAGTAAATCCTCATTTTAACTATAAATAGTTATTCTTTTAAGTTTAATCCTGCTAATGCTACAACAATTGCATCGGCCATGTCATCAGTGCCCGGTTTGGGATTTCCGTATCTTGTCATTTCAACAATAAACTGTTTGGGATACTTGGTCGAGACCCATTCAATAATTTTTTTCTTTGTGTCTTCGCCTCTTTTGATCTTCAAACCAATTAAGCCTCGGGCTTTGTTGGCGGCAATTAATTCAGCATTTTGACCAAATACACGACTGACCATATAAGATACCATGCCGTTAAACCTTTGCAGCTTGCTCATGGTCATGGCAGTCGTCTTGCCACCCGAGAACATCATAAACGGTGCCTCAATATACACTTTTGTAATATTGTACTTGTTCTTTGGATTGATGTATTGGTTGGCATCATAAGATGCCACAACATGCTCTAATGAGCGACATCTATCCTCAAGAGGTTTCTTTGAGTCAAACTTGATAAGTTTGTATTCCAATAAGTTTTGATTCAAGTCTATTATTGCGAGGCCGACTTTGGATGAACTTACATCGAGGCCTAGTACTACATCTATCATCTCTATATTATAACATACAATAAGTTAAATGTCAAGTTTTATTTTAAAAGTAAAATTATTATCTTCGGTTTTTCTTACGGGCTTTGCTAATTTTGCCACACCAATAAGGTTCTTATGTTCGTCATAGACAGCAATCTTTGTAATGTATGTTGTTTTTTCAAAGGGCGGGACCTGATCTGTGTAGGATGCGGAGACAACATTTTTAATTAACGGTGGAGATTCAACATACTGATAGCCTCCTGTTTGAGCAGACTTTATTTTCAACATGTTCTCGGCTGAGGAAGATAAAAAGGTTGGATTGTTTGAGTGGTTTAGGTGATTGTATGGAGCATGCGCTAACATAGTCAAAGTTTGTGTTTTGTTGTTTCCAACATATTCCATAAGAAACGAAGAAGAAACAGCATGCTGTGTTAGACTTGGATTGCCGCTAAACATTCCAGAGTTGCCATCATTTGCGCCTGCTCCCCAATATATCCACTTTGGCTTATCAGATATTGTAGGATTGTGGCCGTAGCTATAATTCCGTGTGTTGTTGTTGCTTATGTTCCAAGATCCGGAGAGAATAATGAAACCTTCCTTATATAAAACAACACCAGCAACCTTTCCGTCATTGACGGGATTAGAGCCACTTTCTTGCACCAACTCTCCGTTTCTTCTGCTATCTGTCAATCTTCCAATCAAAGACCCGGAGATATAAAAGTTTAACTTGACCGAGCCACGCTTGATTTCGGATCCATAGAATATAGATGGAATTGAAATCAAATTAAGATTTTGCGTTAATTTGTTTCCAAGCGAAGAACTAACAACATAATGTGGAGACATATAGCTGTAATGATTCAAAGTATTCTGGAGGGCATAAACTCTTTTTCGGTTTGTAAAGCCAAGCGAATTATAATATTCTCTAGAGATTGATGCCGACATATTGTACGATGAGGTGACTTGATCACCGGCAACATACTGAGTGTCATAGTCTTTTTTACTTATTGTTTTAAAGGAGTTCCTTTTGCCATCCTTGTAAACAAACGGGTAAATTCTCTCTCCGTCTTTTCTGTCGATGTTGTAACCATACAAACTTATAAAACCATTGGGCACACCATGAATATTTGCATTTGAGTTACCAGCTTTGGTTTCGGTCATGTGCGGAAGATTATCAATATAAATGGAACCACTATAGATATAAAAGCTATAGTTTGGTTCCGCTTGTATTGTATTTACAAACAAATCATCGTCATGAAATTTGTAAAAAGACATTGCTAATAGTCCAGACGCACCCTCAAAGTAAACTCTGTATCAGGTGATTTTTTTAAAGGCTCGCTCAATTTTGCAACCGCCAGCAACTCTCTTCTGTCGTTGTATAGGCCTATAGTTGTAATATAAGAAACAGGCACGTCAGATGTTTCATTTTTTACTCTGATTTTTGATGACTTCAAGTAGGTTGGGTTAGCAGAATAATTAAACTCGTTGTGGTTCGCTCGACAGAAGTAAATTGTAGAGTTAAGTTCTGTTGTGTTGTTGAACTGAATATTATAGATTCTTCTTCTCAAAGCATTTGCAGATCCAGAAATCTCTTCGCCCTTCAGTGCTGTTGTTATTGAATTAGATGTGTCAAACCAATCGGGCCCATGAGGGGTGTTATTACTGGTGTTAACAAAGCCACCAGTCGAAGTCCCTTGGAACAAAGAGGAGGTCAAAACAACGATTCCAGCCTGATAATAGATAAGGCCGCATTTTGCATATTTTTTTCCACTAATTGTCACTTGCTTAGCAGTGGGTGGATTAAAACCAGCAGGCAGAAGACTTGAAGTGGCGTATAGGATACCGTACTCTCCAGCAGGAGAATTCACTCGATACTCATTCGATGCAGACAAATCTTGAATCAAAACCCTCTCACTGGTCATTGGCGCATTGAAAGCATCATTAGTTCCAATTTCCATTTTAAAAGTTTCTTTTTTGATCTCATCCTTTGTTAACAAGCGAGAGAAATTAAGAAAAATGGCATCATGAATCTTACGACCTCCGGCTACAAAGTCACCATCTTCATCAAACTGCAATACAGAACCTGTCTTATCATACCCAACAAGCACTTGAGCCATTTGGTTATAAATATTGTTCTTTTTTGATTTTTGACTAGTGATAGTTCCAATCTGTGATTGTGAAGATATCCCAACTGTAATGTCGAAAATATGATTTGCAGAAGAAGAAAGATAAGGATAGTCATAGACACTTTGGAACATGCCATGAGAAAAATCTTTAATATTTAAATCTGAGTATGTTCCGCTTACAATTGTTCCTGTGATTGGAATTGCTTCGTGCAAAAGTGTTCTTGTGGTTACTCTATCGTTCTCGCCAAGAACTTTATATGATGAATCAGCCATTATTTATTTCCTATGTTATGATTTAAATTTTACAAAACGAACCGGTACGTCAATAGACTGGCCAGTTTTAACACCTGTTACTCGAATGATTGTGTCAATATAATAACAAGTTGAAGTTCCAGAGCCGCCGGGGGTTCTGTTTCTCAACACCTGCTCTCCACCTAGACGCTCAAACAAGAATGTGCTGGTCTGTAAGTCCATTGAGGTGCGAATTTTAAATTCTACTTTTGTGCCACGAGGGCCTTGGATTGTATTTTGTGTTGAGTTAGTATTATCATCTACCAAAAATACAACTCTATTTGTAAGATCGCTCAATGACACTGTGTAATACGCAATATGATCATCATCAACATAATCTTCAGTAAGGGTTTCGCCATTTGTGGTGGTGATATGCCCCAAACGATTGTCGATCTGGATGATATAGTCATTCTCGATCATATTACCAATCCCTTGTCTTGGTGATATCTCATTGGTATCAAGCCCTTGATCGAGTCGGATATGGTTTTGACCCTTTAAAGTCTCCCCTCGAAGGAAGCCGGTGATATCTTGACCAGTGGAGTGACTAGGGACTACACCATTTGTAGTTGTACCCTCGTCGTCATCTTCGGTAAACGCATCGGCTGCGACATAAAATGAGCCAGAAGTGCCAAGCATAGCAGTGTTAGCATTGTTTTCATTTAACTTTATAATTGGCAAAAACAAAAGTTCTAGGTTGTCATATGTCACTAGGTGACTCTTCATTGATGATGCATTGTTTGTAAAAGCTTCAAGAATTGGTGTTTGTAAGATTTCCAAATCATAGTAAGCAGAACCACTGGCGTGGTTGATATCGTACAAAGAATAGTCTATCTCATCATCCGCTAAAGCAAATTGTGTAATCTCAAAACTTCCGTCGCCTTCGGCCAAAAGTTTTCTTCCGTGATCGGTTAAAACCGCATCAAGTATGATGTCTCCACTGTTATCTAAAAAGGCCATTAGTAAACTCCCATATTTTTTATATAATTAGTATTTAATTCAAATCTTCATTTGCTTTCTTTTTAATTAGATTAAAAAGAACATTAATATCTATTTTTCTGCCTGTATCGTTAGATGTCACTCTAATTTTAAATTTTCGTCCCCAAATCGGTTTTTCGGCAATCCCATATTTTAATCTGTCCAAACTGTTATTAAATGTTTGTCCAGATAGTTGCGTCATGATATTCTCCGAATCAAATATTGTATGCTGAGGTGCTGGTATTATTTGCATTAGCCGCTTCATCATAATATTTTGTTGAGAAACTTTTTGCTCGGGGAACTCATAAGTATCAACCATTATCTTTGAATTATCTGAATCTTTTAATAACTCTACACAATAAATAGGTGTTGGATTTGATTTCATTCCATATTGATTAACGGCTCTGAACATATAATAGTATTTTTGGTTCGGCCGCACCCTGTCTGTGAAGTTTAAAACGTCTTTTATATTTGCCTCAACACCTTCAAGATATCTTTGATTTTTAAAATCCTCGTATGAAGAAGGTGGCTTATGAAGCCTATAAACATCATACTTCATCTTTGCTATGGAGTGGTAACCATATATATACAGATCTGATCCTTTTGGTTTGTTCATCATGTCTATCTGAAGTATGTCTGAATCTTCAAATTGTATAAAATTGTCATAACGTATTCCAACAGGCATATTCATTCGAATGTTGATTTCGTTGTGAGAATCGTTTTTTGTATAAAAATCCACAAAAGGAACAAGCGGAGGAGTTGCACTCATAATGGATGCCTCCTCAAACAGTGGCACTTCCACTAGCAAAACTTGAGGTCTATTTTCTATGGTGATTTCGGCAGAGTCATCCATCATTTTTTCTTCACTTAGGGTAAACATATTTCCAATACAAACCATCACCGCTTTAGCAGAATAAGTGTATGACTCTCCATAACGAACTTGAGTGTCATAATATGAGGCATACATGTTGTCTGCTGGAATGTAAATTGTTTGCACCGGTTGGCCAGCGGCATTGTTTCCCAAGTATTTATCAATTTTATAAAACAAAACTTCAGAATATGTTTCTTTTGAACTCATGTAATCATGATAAGATGTTGATAAATTTTTTATCGCCTCGCCCATAAAAGCTTTCAAAAGACCAGATCTTAAAATATCTCCATATTTTGAATGAGGTTTAGTGTCGCTGACAATATACTGATTGTCATATTTTTGTTGCATAAGTGGCGATGAGGTAAACAACTTTAAAAGATCAACTGCATGATACATTACTTCTTGTTGGTCTTCTTCTCCCGGAATTTCAACCATCATTTTGATCTTAAATTTATCAACAGATTCATAGTTTGACATTATTGCGCCCAACATATCAAGCTTTGTAAACGTCTTGATGAATTCTTCATTTTGATGATAGTGGTCAAAAGAAAGCCTCATGCCAAAAGGAAAATGCTTTATATAAGAAGCGACAGCGGGATTATAATTTCTATTAAACATCATGTTCCTAGTGGCATTAATAAAAGCTCGGTCTTGTGGAAAAAACCTACCAGTGTTTTTAGAAATAATTTTTTTAAATAATTTCGTACTAATTCTTTTATTCGAAAAGTGACGCTTAGTGGAGTCTTGATCTATTATTCCATTTCTCATAGCTACATAGCAATTTGGAGCGTTCATGCTTGAAAAATCTGTCATGATGTCTTCGTATTGTTTTGCATAATAATTGTAAAATGGAGACAAAGAATAGTTTGACATTTTAATATTTGAATTATTTGAAGCAGACTCCTTCTCGACCATTGGTATTTGCAACTTAAAAGAATAAGTGTATTCACGAAGATTATCAGATGTTATGTTGCTTAATAAAGTTTCTTTTTGGCCGGGTGTCAAACTAGAGTATTCACTAGAATTTAATTTATACTTTTCCATGACTGTTATACCTAAAAAGTCAAAGTTATCCGGCGACTCTAAAGAAGAAAAATGATATTTTCTATCTCCCATGGGCCGCAAGGTTACACCACGGTCAGAGCCTACTTCTCTTAAGCTAGTGTTTTTTGTTATATTTTTCTTAATAACCACTGGACTGTCCCCCTTGATTCATCATGTTGCTAGTTTGTTGTGTGGGCATTGCTGGTGCGGCTGTTGGGGTTTGGGCTGTTGTAGTTGTTATCATTGGGGCTGTGGTTGTTAAAGGGTTTCTTTCTACAATATATTGATATTTATCATTTATAGCATCTCTTTTTCTAGGTTGCAAAACTATATTTGTTGTTGTGTATTCTGGTGTCTGAGATATTTGTGCCACTGACATGCTCGGGGTTGTGATTGGATTTGCAAATTGGTTTGATTCTTTTGTTACCATAAAAATACCATCATGAACATTCAACCTCATATGTTCGGCTGGAGTTATTCCCAATGAGTCATCGGAAAATTCTTCAAACATGCAAACAAAACTTCCAACCAATGATGAATATTTTTCATTATCGATATCACTCCACAAAGGTCTTTTTATCATTGCATTGCCATCCATATCGGTCACGAAACCATGAAGGTATTTTATTTTTTGAATTGAGAAATGTTTTACTCTCATATAAGCTGATGTTTCTGGTAGTTTTATCACATCAACTTCTTCACCCATGGGAACCGGCCTTATTAAAGTTTTTATCGAATAGGGTATTTTTCTCATCTTTGTCAAATCCATGGGCTTCATATTTTTTCTAGCTGCTAAAAAGTTATCTTCAGATCTAAGGTTGAATTTTTTCATAGAAACATCTTTAATCTTACCAAACTTAAAATTGAAATTAATCTTAACTTTTTGATTCAATTTTTCAGCAATTGCCGGCTTAAATATCGTTGGCTTCAACGTCTTGTCTTTTAAACCTTCTGTTACAAAAGGAGAGGTATCGCCCAAATAATCACGAGAATCCAAAAAGTCAATATCTTTTTCCTTAGAAACCTTTTGCCTCAAAGAGGTTTTAAATGTATATTTATTAAATGCAGGTCTAGACAACACAAAAAGTTTGTTATTGTTTCCTAAATTATTTTGCATTATTACTCTTGGCTTAAGCATGCTCATTTTTTGATTCATACGTGTTGGGGCTGGGGAAAAGCGGCCAAAGATTTTTCCTATACTTGGTATAGGTGTCCTCATTGGTTTGTCAATTTTTATGTTCTCTTCTGGTGTATGAATCTCTGTCGGTGTAACAAAAGTTCTAGAATAAGAAATTACATCCAGCAAAGCTCGCTTTTCATCTTCTGTTGAATTTTTCATAGCATTTTGGTCTAAGACAAAATTTCCATGTTTATCTACCTCAGATGATGCCCTAGACAGAAACTCGCTATCAGTCAGGGTATACAGACCATGATCAAGATTTCCTCTAGCGCCGTCATGATAACTAAAAGAATATTCATAATTTTTAAAATTCATAGCCTCGGGAAAAGTGTTGGATATGGATATAGTTGCAGAAGTTTTTGTTTGATATATTTTTTGATTCCTGCTATATCGAGCATTATATCTTCTTTTCTTAATCTGGTATCTTCTTTTTAAAGAATGATATAGGTTTTTATATTTTCTAAGATACTCCATGGCTGATTTTCTACTGAGCGACTCGATCTTTATATAAGAGTTCATCTTTTTTATAGCCTGTTGGATATCCATGTCATCCAAAATAGAAACTAAAGTAACATATTTAACGTATCTGGCCGTTACTTCATCTGGTATCAATTGAACTATTGAGGCTATGTCTTCAACATCTTGTCTAACGGCCTCCATGTCGTAGTCATAATACTTACTAGAAGAAGTAAGGCGGTATATATATTCGCTTATTGATGCTATATCAGTTTCCATTTGAGATATAACATTGTTAATATACACTATTGTTGGGTCAATTATTTTAACGTCTACCATATAAGTGCTGTACGAATCATCGTTCAAAGAAATATCGTGGTCTGTCATCTTAAAACCCCTTACACTTAAACCGCTAGCATCAGGGGACGATGGGTTAACAGAAGCTTCTAGTTCGCTTATGTCAAAAATCATTTTGTATTCATCCAGTGGAACGTTTTTTTCGGAATCAGTGCCACCAGTTATCATAGCAATTGTACTGTTTGCAATGTCTATCTTGCCCATTGGTACCTCTATTTGCTCGGGGGCTCCTTGAGATTTTCTTTTTCTCAATCTCATCCTTGGTTTGATTCCTGACTGATCTGGGTAGTCGCCTGTATTTATAACTTCATCTGATTTATACACTTTGCTGATTCCAGCAAAACTTGACAGTCCTTTTTTTGCTCTCTTTGGGTAAAATTGGATTCTTTTGACAATCATATTTGAAACTTTTGTATGATTTAAAATTTCAGAAAAAATTTCTGGTGAGTATTTTGCTATCTCTTTTCCAAATCTACTCCTTGTAAGCAGAATGCTAGACATATTTAAAAAGAAAAAAGAGTTAACTTTTTTGTTTCTATTCGTGCTGTAATAAAGATTTGAAAAATAATTCTCAACAAATTTCTTATTTTTAAGCTCAGGGTCTGATGGGCCTGCGTATTTGGTGAAATCTTTTATTTTTAAATTTGTAACCTTTTCGGACGAAAGAAGTGGATGGGGAATATTTCCATGTTTTGATCCAGCCATGATTTGCCCCTCATGCGAATGGGTTGGGCCAGAATATATCATGCCATCTGGTCCAATCAAAACTTGGGCTTCTTCTAACATCTTTCCAGATCTATATATGTAATCTGATTGTATTGGTCCGTGAAATGTGGAATAATCTCTTGGGACAGTCGCTCCAATTTTAGAAGTCATTTGTTGAAAATCAACAAAAGAAGCCACAAACACCGCAGCATTGCCTGTGTTTCTTGTGTAAGACTCAGAATCTAAAGTATATTTCAAGCGATAATTTAAAGAATGTAGACCGGGAGTTTCATTTTTTTTAAACTTTTTTAACTTAATAGGAACTCTTTTGAACACCGCATCGCCAGAAACAAAACTTGGATGATTAACTATCTCTTTTGGACTTAAGGTAAGTTCTCCTCTGGTTATAGAATTAATGATTTGTGGATTGTAACATAAGACGCAAATTATTGACATGTTGTCTCTTAATATTTTATCATCAAACCAGCCCCAAGAGCCATCAAGATTTTTTACGTCTTTGACACAAAGGTCTAACAAAACAATTTTTTTACTATCTGTATCAGAATTGTAAATGCTTATTTTTTTGATATAAGCATTTGGCAGATTTTCGTTACCTACAACACCACTCATTATTCACAGTCCTCAATGTCATCTTCACCTATACCCGTATTGTATATGTTTATATCCTTGGTTTGTTCTCTTTCCAAACATCCATAGTCCAAATCTAAGAATATCTCTTGTTTTTTTAATTTTTGAATTCCTGTACAAACGTCATCCTCGGGAACATCTCGATCAATCCTCAAGTCAAAATAATATTCAACATATTTTGAAGATGATATGCCCAACAACTCTTCATACTCTTCTAGTGGTGGAGAGTCACCCACTGCTTCGTCTTCTTCTTCATATTCATACTCGGGGTTAATCATGTTCATGTTTCTTTTTTCAAATTCTAAAGGCATGAATTTGTCATGCAAGACATCATCATACAAAAAAACCTCAACGGTAAAAGAATCTTTGTGGCTAAAACCATGCTTTTCTAGAAAATGTATTAATATTTGCTGCTCCTTAACAGCAATATAACTACCATCTGCTTTAACCTCTGATACTGGTAAGTTAGGGCTAGACTCCAAAACATACTCTTCTTCATCTGTGTGAACATTTCTTACCGATAGCTCATGCTCAAGTATCATCTCTAGCTGCGGGATATTCTTATAGGGTAAAGATCCGGACAAACGAGCGTCAGCATTGTAGTTTGGACCGGATGGGTTTGTAAACTGCTCTTTGCTCTCCAAATATTTGCTAACATTTGAAGTTGTATCTTTTAATGTTGTTCCATGCAAATAAGTTAATTCCCAAGAAGGACCTCGGCCATCACTAAAAGCGTTCGAAGAGGCCAAAGGATAGTTCAAAGAATTTATCTTTTCTTGTGAACTTGGGTACCTTATTTGTTCAAAATTTAAATATGTTTCTTCACCCAAGATTTTTTTATCCAGTCCAAAATAATTTGATTGTGCCTTGAGGTAGGGAGTTTCTTCTAAGATTCTTTTTTTGATTGCACCTTGGGTTTCTGAAACAGGATTGCCAGATGCGTCGTTTTGGTGGGCTAAATCATATAGCACATCATCGTCATAAAAAGCATAATACTCAGGCTTAAGCCTGCCTAAAGATAACAAGTGTCGACCGTAACTTGTCAACTCAAAGTGTATAACCTCTTCCTTATCATTGAAAAATTCCATATTCTAAACCTCACACCTAATCGCCATCTTTGACAAAATTAAATTTAAACCCACCGGTGATGGCGCTCTTCATGGCTTTCAAAATCTCTGATCTTTCTTTTGTATCATTGGGTGTAATCTTTGCCATAGATTTCATTAAGCTGCGAGGCGTATTTAATCGTGTAATCTTGGGCATAATACTTCTATTTGAGTCATCATTTGGAGACACTGGTGGGTCCTCTATTTCTGCCAGCACAACCGAGGCATCTAGCTTAACTAGTTCAACTAACGAAAAGTAATCGTAAGGCCAGTTGAAACTAACTCTTGTTAATTCACGAGCCTCTTCTTCTTCTTTGATACCTCTTTTCTGAATAACTTTGTCATAGTAATTTGTCTTTGCTCTTTGTTTGACCTTGAACACCATCCATCTTATTTTATCTGGGAATGGAATCCCTTTGTCTCTATTCTTTTTGGCCTCGCGGGTTGGGTCTTCCGCAGAACTTCCACCACCGATCAACTCGGATGACAAAAGCTCATGTGTTATTGTCGCTGTTGCAGCTTGATGTGCAACACCAATTTTTGGCGCAATATTCTGCCATATATCCGTAAGGTCCTGCTTGGTAAATACATGACTAAATTCAAAGATATACATAGCAAATGGTGTAATATCGCGATTTCTCAAAAAGTCCATCGAAGGTGGGAATACATACCTGCCCATCTTGTCAACCATAGAACGTATGGAATTACCAACAGTTCTAACCTCAGGAGACGGATCTAGAGCGTTATCAATATCCCTTCGAGGTATTTCAAAGAATTTTCTTTCGTTAGACTCTTCTATGAAAGGAATGGCAACGACAGCTTCATAGACCTTCTTAGTGCTGGCCAACTCCCCAAGTCTTTGTGATGTTTTTGGAAACCCTACCAAGTCAGCCAAAGATGCTGTTTGTTGCGATCTGGCTGTATGAACACCTAAGGCACCCTTCATCCATGTTTTTGGAACGTCCTCAATCTGCATGAATATTCCTTGAGAGCCTGTTGGAACAACGCCATATTGGTGCCACATACCAACAGTAGTCGCTGCTGGGGAGTGATGAGCAACTGGGGCGTCTGTATGGATTGAGCCTGTTTGAAGCGTTGTTATTGTAAACTTACTAGCAAACGTTGGGGAGGCACTAGCGTCGATGCTGGCATTTGGCATGATGCCGCCGGCACTAGAAGTTATTACCATCCCAGTCTGGCCAAGTGGGCTGACCTGTAAACTACTGCTAGCATTTATAGCTAGTATGGTTTGATCTCTAACGATCTCAGCGTTTGCAAAAAGGTCGACAGACACTCTAATTAAGTTCGCAGAAACGCTGGGGTCTGGAACATCAAGGACAGAACCATAATCATAAAATATAGTGTGATGTAGACCGCCATCATATATATTGATCACCCTCTTGGAGCCTAGGGTGACTTGAAGCGGAAGAGAGTTCACAAGCGTTGAGTCAATTTCGATTCCTGTTATATGTTGCGATTGACTCAAAACAGTTGTAAAATTCAAGATGGGGGTTTCAAATTTTGGTTGGATAACCCACCTTGCTTTGTTTTGCTCAATTGTGTCTACTATTATGTTTGGACGTAAAATATTTGCCATACCGGATTGCGACTTGGGCTGTATAGGGTCCTCCAGTGTCCTGCCGAACAGATTAAGACTAGCTTCAAGCTGCATTGCGTTGTCGTTAACAAACAATGGATGCTGTGGTGCGTAAAAATTGTCACTAGTTGAGGTTTTATTCAACAAGGAACCTGTCCATTGGGCAAAGTGAATGCCACTATCCGCTTGTCTAGCTTCTATAGAAGTGTTGGCGTTGGGGTGCCAATATCTATAATACTCGACAGATGACGAAGCAATAATTTCAGACAAAGTGTATTTTCTTATTTTATCTGGTTTAAATGTGATGTCTGCCCAAGCTTCACCGTGATAATATGGCGGAGTAAATGGGAAATTATAACCAAAACGATTATCAGATCCTGTTATCGTCTGTAAACTTCCTACCCATTCGGCTCGGAAATCACCATCCCAAGAGGGTGGACCAAAGGCAGAAGGCCTTGAGTACATCGTTATAGTCTCTCTAGGGTTTACTGGTGCATTGTCTGGCAGATAAACTTGCGGAGGTTTAACTCTAGTTCCGTTGGACCATATTGTATTTGCAGTCTTATCCAAAGATTTGTACATCTTTACACGCATCTTGTAGCAATATGGAGTTCTGCTGGTAGCAGATGCTTGAGCATAAAACCCATCTACATTTCCAAAGTTAGCGTTACCTTGTTCTAAAGATCTTATTGATTTAAAGTTACCGTCTAGCAAAAAGAATTCTGGAACTTCTGCTAGGAAATTGTGAGCCATTTTCTTATATATTTGGTCACCTTGTCCGTCCCATCTGGTTTCGTAATTGAGACGAAGATGTTTATCAAAATACAAGAAATTATCTGGTTCCTGATTAATCATCCTTCGATTGGCCAAGTAGTTCTCTGGTTCAACGAGGGCCTCAAAAGGTATCCTCAAATCAAACCCTCTAAAGTTTCCTGTGGTTGAATTTCTCTTAAGAGGCAAAGTGTCAAAAATTGTTTTAGCAAGATCAAAATTGGCGCTAGCGGTTTGAAAAAAGGAATCATCTATTTCGGCCGAAATTGGGTTGTTACTATTATTTACATCCGGTTTCTGAACTAGGTCACCTTGTGTGGACGCAAAATAATCAGTAGTTCCAACAAAAGATGAAGTAGCGATGGAACGAGAACCAATCATCCAGAAAGACACAGCACCTTCAGAACCAGTTACAGCGGCCAAAACCCTATTAATCCTATCTGTCATAAGAGGATAATCACACGCTACACCAGATTTAATTGTGTTAAATAGAACCCCCGGAGCAAACATGGGAGTTAGCATAGGTTGTATTTTGCAATATTTACTTTCAGCATTGGCTGAAGGTGATGATAAAGCGTTGAGGTTTATGGATGCATCAGAAAGATCACTCCAGCTTAAATTAGTACTGTGATATGTATAGCTCCCATGGGCCACCATAGGGGAGCCACTTGTCCCCAGTCTGTTTTCTCGAAAATCATCCATCTCCAATAAGTCAAAAGTGGTTAACGTGTAATTTGGATTAGTGTCAGATATACTACGGCCAACTTCTTCTGTGGTTTCATACTGATTGACACTAGATCTTCTACTTATTCCTATTCCAGTATTCCAATTGATAATGTATCTCCAATATCTATCATCGTAATCGGCAATGCCAGTTGGCGGTTTTCTAGTTATAACCAATCTTGAAAATGGATGCGGAATGCCGGGGGGAGTTATTGGCTGCGCGGGACTATCAGAGTCTTGTGAGAATGTAGCCGATACGTCCCACTTTTGATTGGAGCCGTTGTTATACCAACTAGGCTCTTGGCTGGTATATGGGGTAGCAGATATAATACCATTATTGGGTATAATACCAGAATCAGAAAAAGCCTTATACAACGGGCTAATATGTTTGTATTTTCCTGTTGGGTCCGTCCAGTAGTTTTTTATATCGTTGATTGCTTCTGCCATATACTTTGCAGCATAGTAGCTTGACCATTCGGTAGTGCTCCCAAACTGGGCTCTGTCTCCGTTTCTCTTAGGTACACGAATAACAACTATAGGTGGTTTCAGCGGATGAAACACTCCTTGTTTCATGGTGTTTGAATGCTTTGCAGGCGTTCCCAGATCGCCCCTGTCAACATTCCCTTTCGACGTAAAAGTGTGTTGTATTCCGTCGCCGAGGTTGGCGTTGAGGTCAGGTTTATTAACTTCAGTAATAAAATCACTATCAGGGTGATATGGTTGAGTACCGGGGTTGTCCTCATAAACTTTTTCCCATGCTTTTTGTTTTCGGCCCACAAGCTGGACAAAGCTGTTTTGCATAAAAACTGGTTTACCCATGTTGATTCCCCAATATATATCATCAGAGCTTTCAGCAACTGCTGAGTCTGCATGCCAACCGAGGGTGTCGGTGGCTTTTGGGACTTTTCCGTATCCAGTTAGGTTTTCATCCGTAAATACAGATACACCCCATGGAGTTGTTCTAATTCTTGATGGCATAAATTCATCGGGGTCGTTGCCGCCATTCAATTGTCCATGGCTTTTATCTCTAAATACTGGTATAAAATAGTTTCTTTGTTCACGAGAGCTACCACCGGTTTGATCATCGTAATGCATATTGTTGCCCCCAAAGCCTTGCCATTTTTTAACTGTTTGGGTTTGATCATTGTCATCTCTTATGAACAAAAAAGCTACGTAGTTTCCATAACCATCACTGACCATAGTCATTGGATATTGAGTTTTGTAACTAGTTGGGTACAATGGTTCATCAAATTTTGGTAACCTAAACTTTGTATTTGGCACGACTGCCGGGCCATGGTGAGTAGCAGGTCCAAATTTATATCCCTGAGGGGAAGTGGTCAAAGAGGTGACACTGTTTGTAACGCTTTTTGGGCAATTAGCACTTCTTTCGGATGGGTCTGGGATTCTGCTATCGAACCTATCAGTGGAATCAAAGCCAAAATGATAACCTCGGCTGTAGGTGTTGGTGTGCACCCGCCACTGTGCTCTTAATTTATGATAGCTGGAAAAAAATTCATCCGGTATTAAATTAAGATATTCAAATCCCGCAACGTTATTTGTTTTGTATTCGACCGAGTCATATTCACAAACCTCCCCAGAAAATTGGTGCACCAGATTGTTTTTCCTAGGAAAATTAATGTCCATTTTGAACGGCAGACCGGTGGTGGGGCTGAGGGTAGTTTCAGGGTCTCGGATGGGGTCACCATCATGTGCACCATGAAACGATTGATCGACGGATGAGGCGGCAGTTATACCATTTTTCCATCCTTTCCGTTGATCTCCATATATATTAACATTTTGGTAGGCACTGGTTCCATTGACGGCATTAATGCCAATCCAATACTTCCACTTTCTTAATGCAGGAAAGTGCCCTTTTAACTTGTGGGCTCTGTATACATTAAACTTAGCCTTTTTTATATCCGTACTACCCTCTGGGGAGGGTATCCAAGATGTCCAGCCGGAGAACTGTGACGGGAAAGCGCCATCTTGAATTGGGTTAATTGCCCCTTCCATGTGATAGTCCATTTGACCTTGATGTATTCGGTCAAAAAGCCATTTTACCCCGTATCCTGATTTATACCCATCGTTTGGTGCATACGAGGAGGTAGACTCATCACTATGCCAACTCAAATAGTCGTGGGAAATTTGAGGATACTCACCGTGAAGTTCATGAAATGTAGAATTGTTGTTATTAACTTTATTGCCATAATGTGGCTGTTGTGTAGAGTCTTCAAATATTGCGTTAAACCGGTTTGGCATGAATACCAACTCTGTTGTTTGGGTTTTATCCAAGGTTCCGGGGGTGTCTGATATGGTAACTGATGCCTCATCTAGATCAAAATGGTCTCCATAAGATTTGTAAAACTGCTTTGCTAGTTGGTTTGCTCTTTGAGCAGGATAAAATCCATCATAAGGTAGTAGTTTTTTAATCGCATTGCATTTTAAAGAAATTGCCGATGGCTCAACAAACTCGGAATGATCATTTTTAACCAAGTCAAAATGTTTCATAAAATCTGTGTTGGAGTATATTTTATAAAACTCCTCATCAGAACTATTGTATTCTCCTTGATTAGAACTGTATTTGCCAGATCCGCTTATACCAAAAAGAGCTTTGTTTTCTTCTTGAGGGCCAAACTTGTCATAAAATTCGACATGATTGCTTATTTTAAATTCCGGAACAATCGAGTAATCTTTGGCCAATATTTTGGTGTATTCTGCAAACTTATCATAGTTGTCATCCATTGGGTATCTTTTGTTTGAAACCAATACGCCATCTACCTGTGATTTTCTTGTATCTCCAGCAGTCCATGCCGTTGCGCCTCCAAAATAATGATACATGTGCAATAAATCATCAGTGTTTTGGCCGTGATGAGAATAAACTCTTCCCGATTGTGCTGCTAAAGATTTACGAGTTGGTATTAAAGTTTTTCTAGAATAAAGAGAACTGGCCGTCAAAAAATCATCAATTGCAGGGTGCGATCCTCCACTGGAGGTTACTTGTCTCCAGTCTGTAAACATACAATAAGAATTCATCAATTGTCCTTCACCACCAGCAGAAGAAGACAAAGAGCCAGTCCTGTAGTTATAAGCCGTGTCACCGTTCCAATATTGGGCTGCTCCGCCGATTGGATAATAGTACACACTGGCGGAACTTATAGATGCACGAGTGGGCATATAGCGGTTATACTGGTCATATTGAGTGAGCCCCAGAGCACCTGTTCGAGTCAAAAACAAACCATCTTGCGGAGGAGCAAAGGAAGTCAAATTCCAAAGAGAATCTAAAACCCAATCACTTTGATACGGAACATTAAAACCAAAACCATTATCGATAGAAGGGGCGGTCTGAGGAGTCGAACCCTGTACATAAGCCCCATCATGATAAACAGAACCGGTGAAAGCAATTGATGGTTTGACTCTTTTTTCGTTGGATGATCTCCATGAGAATTGAAAATTTGTTCTAGATCTACTATAATTTTGATACACATTTATCAAAGAGGGAAAGATTGTTTCGGAATACTTAATATATTCAAATGAATCTATTGGAGAATCAGGGCTGTCTAATGCTCCAGCCAAGTACATACCTTTGATGGTTTTATATGCCTCACTCTCTTCATACTCAACATCCATGTGTTGGTCCACTTCTTTGTTGTTGAAAAACACAACATCATTTCCAAGAGGTGACCTGACCATGACTCTTCTAATTCTGTCTATATCTTCGTCTGTTACTCCTAGTAACACCTCGATTGGTTTAAACTTTGAAGCAACAGGTGTTTCCACCTTTTTTTGAATGGTAGAGTATCTATTTTTCTTAATAGCGACACTGCCAGAAAGTGTTGAGGTGACTTCATCGCCCTGTATAACATAAGTGAAAATATTATTTTTATTCTGCTTTCTTGTCAAAGGGTTTTGACTAACTCGAATTTGCTTCCAAGTTGAGTAACCATAAGGACCATTTCTTCTTAAAGTTAAGATATTTAAATGCTGTGCTTTAGCTCTGGTCGCTCCAACTGCGTCAAGGGGTTTGTTTCCGGTTGCAGGGTCAGGAAGGACACCACCTAAAAGTTGGTATTTTACGTTGGTCAAGCGAAATGTCGAATTGTGAACAGCGGGTGATATTTGGCCATATTCTATTTCCATAGTGCCTAAGTTTCCAAAAGTGTTTTGTTCCACTGGAACATCATAGTCTAAAAGATTTGGAACGTTGTTGTTTTTGATTTTTTCGACAGAACCAGAACCCCCTGCCAAGTTGGTTTGGGTTGTTGTGTCCCACCCCAAAGGCTCGTATATAAATGTATTTAATCCCACAAAATCTATTGGTTGACCCATTTCAAACTCCTACTATTTCTGATGCTGATGGGAATATTATCGCCTCAACGAATGCGGCTCTCCCATTTACAAATGGTGTGTATTCTATGTCATTCACAATGTTATCTTTTATAATTTGTACAAACTGTGGAGGAGAATTTAGCTTTCCGGGAACATCACTGGTAATAGTCACAGTGGCTCCGGTTGCCACAGCCGACAAATTTAATGGTGAAGCCAGTATTGCTTTTACAAAACCATTGGCATACTGCTCCCACACAGTATTGGATCCAAGATTGATAGGAAAGACAGGAAATCCAGTGTAAATACCGTCTTTATCAAATTCAAACTCCAGAATGTTATCTCCATCGCTTAATGTAATACGCAAAGGTTGGGTAATCACGCTATCAATCTCAAAACCCTGTCTTGTCACCCCAGAGTTGTTATAAAACACTGATTTTAAATTTATAGACCCGAAAGCTTTTGTACCTTTGGCATGAGAATCCACTTTGCCACTTCTAGGTGCGTAATCATAAATTACTTGCTGACCACTGTGTATACTATAATTAGATCCCAAAGACGAAGTAATCCAAGAATATTGAAAATCACTTCTAGGAATTGGAGAAGTCACAAACCCATTGTCATATTTTTTGTTAAACTTTGGGTTTGTGGGGCTCGTGGTGGGAATAATTTTATATTGTGTGTTTCTTTGAATTTTATGAAAAGATGGTTGTATAAGTGATGAAGCTAACTTATTCAAATCTTTTGATTGTGGGGTGGCTGTCAGTAAGCCTTGTTTCCGACTATGCATTGCTGTTAAAGCATTTAAACCAAGTCTGACATTGGGAAGGTAAGTGACTCTAATTCCGTCGTCAAGCTCACCAGATCCCCCAATCGCTATATTCCCAACGGGGTTAAATCTTGTCTTGTTTCCCAGAACACTGGTGTTTCTAAATGGCAATGCGTTATATACAGACATTTCATTTCCACGAACATCTAAGAATCCTTGACTCATTTGCTCCGGACCTCCGGGTGAGGAAAATCTACTGACAATAACGGAGTCTGTATAGGAGCCTGTTGGTGGTCGATCTTTATCAAATGACCATTCCCAATGATAACCCGAAGTGTCAACAATTTTGGGAGAGTTTTCATACAACATTGGAGAAGAAATATTAGTAGGAGTGGTGTTATCAAACTGGTCTAACTGGGCATGGCCTGCTTGTGAATTTTTAATATTAATCATATTATTGTAAATGCCATTACCGACGTCATCATAAGGACTGCGGCCCATTGTAAACCACAAAACTTGCGTGTCATCAGATAAGTTATTTGGATCTATCAAGAAACCTCTATTGAAATGTCTTTTAGCAAATTTGTCAAACTCTCTTGGGAGTGGCTTACCCGACTCTCTAGGGTGATGCCATAAATTAAAATCTGTTATTCTTCCTTTAAAAGAAGATTGTGCTGGTGTGTCTATGGGTACATAAGCAAGCAATTTTGGAAGAGTCGACTTGCCCAAATAGAACCACGAAGGGTCAGATTTTGCGAACACTAAAGAATCGGGAAAGAGTATTTGTTGAACCTGTTGTTGTACTCCGTCAACATATACAATCGGTACATCTTTAATAGAAACTGGTGCAAAGTGAACAACGATATGGTGCCACATATCAGAAGAAAAATTACTTGTAGTTCTATAGTGACCCATCTTGTCTGCTGCTGTTCCTGCTTGTATTATATCAATATGAAATTTTTGATTACCCGCACCTTTGGGTCGACAAAAATTTATTTGACAACCCTCAAAAGAATTGTTTCCAAACTTTGCGACAACTGCATAAGTTCTTTCGGGGATGTTGAGCATATAAGACCAACCAGCAAAAGTCCACTCTCTTATTCGACTAGTGTCTGATTCCTTAAACCAAGTGGCCATAAGTTTTTGAACCCTGAATCCTACGTCATCGGCAGACCACTCTACACCGTATCCACCCGGCGTACTGGCACCGGCTCCCGTATACTTTGGCTTTCTTAAAAATATATTACCATCATTGTGCAACAAAGAGGCTCTTCGTCCATACAAAGAAGAATAATTGGTAGTCTCTTCAAGCAAAGTTTTCTCTTGATACACCAAAGACCTTTTGTTGGCCATTGCCTCAGATATAAGTATCGACTCTTGCTTGTCTACATCTTTTGAACTCAAAGCTTTTTTAATATACAAATTGTTGTTTGTTCTGCTGTGGGCTTGAACAACCTCGTAATTTGAAAAATAATTCCCTTGAAGCACAGATCCGGTCATAATTTGACCAGTCGATGACGTAACATAAGCACCATTTGATTTAAACATTGGGCGTATTGTTTGGATGTTTTTAATATTTAAAGGACGCTTGGTGGTTTCTTCTCTATAGCGGGTGGCATATTTTCGGGCTGTGTCTGGATAGGGACCTCCATAGTCTGGACCTACTATACCAAATATAATATCAGGATCAGTGCCTCCAACATTAGGATCGTTTGGATCAAACGATGCAACTTGAGTAAAGACCCTCCAAGCTTCTGGTCTGTTGTCTGGGCTATCCAAGCCATTAGTGCTTGTGCCTACAGATGATGACTTGTTAAGTTGTATGTGCCTGTGTTGGTGACCACCAACCCATGCGTTAGTAAATGGACCTTGTACGCCAATATCGTTTGTATTGCCATATGTATCGGAATGTAAATTAGTAAAAGTTACTGATGCTGTGTAGTCAGCTACAAGATTCTTATCAACTCCAGAGGATGCTGGATTTGTGTAAATGTTGAACGGCAAAACCGTGTCTAGAGAGTAGAATCCCAAATACTCTTCTTTGTAATGTCTACCATGTTCTATTAACCCATGTCTTTTTTTCTTTTTAGAGACTATTGAAGCATTTTTTGAATCATACACTGGGGTGATGATGTCTGAACAGTTCTTTTCCTCATTTAAACCAGAGCCTGCATCAATACCAGCTATTAAAACATTTACCGGGGCGGGATTAAAACCACCGTGCACACCAATAGCATTGTGTACTATGTTTCTATTTTTTCTTTTATCGTAATTAATTCCAGAGTGTATTGTACTTTGTTCAGTCACACGCATCCTAAGTGGATTAGAAAACTTTCTTATTGCATATGTTGAACCTTGATATATTGTTTTGTCTGATTTTGCTTGATTTATGTTGGATGATGAAACCTCAGAAACAATAACATTTCTTAATTCTTCTTTGTCCTTGTTATATTCCGACGAAGCTCCCGGAAAAGCTCTTGTTCTTTGAGCACGATCTTTCCACCAAAGACAGTTTCTGTTTTCAAGAAAAGCTTTTCCAAAGCCGCTGACTTTATTGGGCAGTGCAAGAGTAGAGGTGATTCCATACGGACTAGCTGTGTTGTTGTTGATGACACTCATCACTTGAGTTGTTGTTACCTCCACATCAAAGTCGGCCTCTAATCTAGATTTGATCAAGTTTCTTTGAGTTTGGAGATTGCTGTCGATTAAAATCTCATTAGAGCCGGGTGATGTAGGCACAAAAGTATAGGCTATTGGGGTCTTGACCCCATCCCCAAAAGTTATTTTTTGACCAGCAACAACAGGTATTTGTATATTTATTGTTGCTTTAGAGAACTGCTTGTTAGCGTGGCCAAATTTCCAATTATACCTTAGCTCTTCCACTCCCCTAAGGTGAGCTTCTGTTGATTCGTAACGCTGAGTCAAAGGAAATTTATTTTGATATTTGTTTCTCTCCAAGATATGACTTTCATACATGTTAGAGATTTCTTGAGAGGCCCTCAAACTAACGGGTATTAGCTGATGTATCATCATGGATATTGAAGAATCTATCCACCTATAGTATTCTGTAAATTTATCAAAATCTGGAGATGCTTGGACTTTCTTAAAAAAGATTTTTCTAAGATGATCTAAACGCTCATATCTTCTTGTATATCTATCTTGAGCTTTACCAATTAAATTAGAAAATTCCCTAACAGAAGAAAATGTATTCAACATCTCTTCTGATACTATTTGATACATGCTCTTTTCGATTGACAAAAAATTATCACTAACGTCATCATCTTCAATAAAAAACTTTTCTTCGTCACCTTTTATTACTATATTATCATTAGAAAATGATATCTCAGGTAGTTCTTTTTTACTAGAGTACACAAACTCTGGAGATATCATTAGTTTTGAGGATGCTGGGAAGTTTTTTGATTTAGCTCGATTTTCTTTATTGATTAAGTTGTCTATCCACCCATAAAGTGCACCAGTAGAACCAGAAGAGACATCTTCAGCCACAAAAGACCCAGCAGAGTTTGAACCAGTTACTGTATCAAAATCCCACACCAAACCGGCAGTGTCGTATTTGGGTATATGTTTTGCTGTTAATGTTGGAGTAAAAATAGTTGAGTTTGAATAAGACCCTGTGTTTGCTCCAACATTTGAGGCGTCCAAAGCATGCTGTTTGATTGTGTTGTTTTCTAAATAATCTGCCCAAAAACGAATACCTCCAATTTTTAAATCGGTGTGCTTTACAACGCTACCAGTAAAGTTTGTTAAATGTGCACCAGCATATATTCTTTTATTGGTTCTTGCAAAGTCCAAACCAAGAGCGTTACTTATGGACGCACTTAAGTGAAACTCGTTTTGAACCACATCCATATTATAATTTACACCATAAAAGTCAATAGTGTACTTTGTTGCAGTGCTGGATAGATGACCTTCTCCATATGGGAATGTTTCTGGTTTTAGTCTTACTGCTAGATTCCATCTTTCATTGTCATAGATGTCCTTATATAACCCAGTCTTCAATTCAACCCCTAGGGTTGTAGATTTCAGTACAAAATAAGCATGTGGGGAGTCCAGTTCTTGTCTGACTAGATACACTTGAAACTCGTTACTATCTGTTGATTCCCATGTGTAATCTGTTGGAGTTGACTTTGCCCTATGTTGGCCGAAAATGGATGCACTTACAAACGGTGTATTAAAGTAACCCTCTTGGTATTTTTTAATTTTATAAGGAACTATAATATCAGCTTCATAAGTAAATGCCGTTACTCTTTCGTGATTTGTGGAAGAGCCATGGCCCAACAGATATGTTAAATTGTTGGCAGAGGATCCTGTTTGATATAAAGATGCCGAAAAGTGCTTTGGACTATTAAAATTCACATATTTTTTCTTAAAGGATGTATGTTTGACTCTATCTCTTAAATAATGCTTGGCTTTGTCAGTATAAAGGTTTATCTTTAGTAACTCATCATCAATACCAAAGCATCTTATAAAATTTCTTATGGAAGACTCAGTTCCCTTTGATTTGTATATTTGCTCTAAATTGTTGTAAATATTTTGATATATTACATTCTTAACTTCTTCCAGTGGCATAGAGTATTTTGTTGTATCAATGTCTCTATCCATAAAGTATTGATACATGCTGCTGTTAGGGAAAATTTCTGCCACAGAAAACCCTTGACTTTCCAATATTCTTTTTGCAAAATGATGAGGACGATCTTCAAAATGTGGATTATCTATTTCAAAATACCTTTTATCTTTAATTTTATTGATATATGAGATTTGTGAATACAGTGTGTCAAAGTGGCTAGCTACAGTTTGCATCAATTTTTTCGTATTTGATTGAAATTGCTCATCCTCATCTCTAATCCATGAGGGCAAAGTGTCATAAAGATAGATACCTTTTTCTCTGTCATGCAAAGATCCAGATATTTTCATTTCAGATAGCAATGTTGACACAGATGGGTGGGATGAATATATAATTGGATCGGCTGGTTCTTTTTCTAGAACTTTTGATATTTCAAATGCGGACCCTGTGCTTCTTGGAGTCTGGGATGATGGATAGTTATTCCATACACCATTAGATATTCGGCCTGAGTAATCCAATACTTTAGAATCTGTTGTGGCAACAGCAGTAATACCTTCATTAAACTTATAATACACTCCCAAATTGTTTTTTAACTCATCTGGGTGTTTTTTATTTTGGCCTCCGCCAAATGGGTGCCAGTAATTTGTTTCAATCTCTTCAGATGTACGCTTTGTTTTCCAAAATCGAAATTCATCCATAGATCCGGACAGGCGACCCCATCCTTGATTTATTGCAGGGTTTGCGTCATGATATACATCCCCCACTGGATTTGTTATTAGGGATCCAATGTGAGCGTTTATTTTACCTCGGAATTCGCCCATTCTAGAAGTACCTAAAGTTTGATTTGAGCTTTCTTTTCCGTTGACATAAAATCTAACACGAATGTTTGAGGAATCATTTTTCATTGTGACAGCGTAATGTGTCCAATTGTCTATAGCTGCACCTATAGATGGACCAATTGCTTGTCTAGTAAAACCTATACCTGTTGTTCCGTTTGTAGAACCAGAATGTAACGTTAACAAGAATCGCTGCTTTGTACCGCCACTAGTATCATACTCTAGAGTCACACGACCATGATCAGAAGAGCCAGAGTTGTTTCCGTTCCACAAATCAAATAAAACTTCGTTTTTACCAACAGACTTGGATGCTGGTTTTCTAAGCCAGAATTCAATAGTTACTCCATCACTCATGTTGGTTTTTAAACAATGTGTTCTATTGGTGTTAGTGTCATATATATTTGAATCGTCAAAAGTTTTATACAAAGGCTTGCCAGTCATACCAGCAGAGGCTGTGTGAATTCCTCCGTTTATCCGAATCCACTCTAGATTACCATAGCCCTCGTAGTCTCCTTTTGAACCCAAAGAGGATCCATAATTCTGTCCTAGATTAACATACCCTGTAGATTTTGGATATTTGTATTTAAAAATCCACCTATCAAGCGCAGAAGAAGACAGGTGATACATTTTTTGTTCGGATAAAGTTCCATCATAAGGATATTGTTGATATATTCTTTTTATGGCATTTTCATAATATAGTTCTGCTGATCCATATTTTACAAAATTTGATGCAGTCCTAAAGTCAATTGGAGGAATGAAAGTTTCCATCTCTTGCAACGAAGAAGAGATGAAATCTGATGATTCTGTTTTGACGGAAGCTGATGCAGCGGATTCTATTACTACTACTTTTTTATTAAAAAGATCTTTAATACTCATTTTTATCTACTCTGAACTTGAAGGTATATGGTTGTTCTCGCCAAGACCCAATTGCATCTTCATAAATTGCAATTCGAATCCCATAAGAATATCCGGGCTCAAGTAGATTCATACTTAAATCAAAATAATTGCCCGAAACATCATGGGACAACATAGTGTGGGATGGACTAGAAGCTGTGCCATATGGTATAACTATCGCCTCATCAACAGTTCGATGAACTTGAAAAGATGCGCTTTGTATCATCAAAGGTTGTACAACTGTGTTAACTACTGTGTAAACATTTGGAGACCAACCCTTTTCTCTAATAAAAACTCTAAACCTAGCTTTGTCTTTTTCATCATATTGTTTGTAAAGGTTTTTGATTGTCACAACATATTCTTTCTCAGGGTTGGCATTGCTAATTTCAAAAGCTTTTGGTTTAATTGGTTGACCCTCTAAAACAACAGTACCTGAGTGTGACCACACATCAACGAGATAAGGCTTGGCGGTTGTCAATTCATTGCCACTTGTTGTACTGTCATAGGCAAATTGTGCACGGTATGTTCCAGTTGCAGTCTTAGTTGAAGTAATTGTAGAAACAGTGGTGTTGGAAGTGTTGACCAGAACGAGCGGTGATGAGTCTCGGGTGGTTCCGTCTGATTTGAACACCTGCACAGTTGGTGCCGATGCAAGGTCAACTAGCTTTCCTCGTATATTGTTATAATAATACAGGTTGTTTAAATTTTGAGCTAGAGAGGCAGCAGGAGACTTCAGATAAAATTCGCCTCGGTCGTCTTTAACGGAATCATCCCATCGAGCTTCGATCACAGGCCTTTTGAAAAAATACTCAGTACCGCGAGCAAAAAATTTCTTAGTATAAAAAGATCTCTTTGCTCCGCTGGTATTATGTAGCGAATACTTTGTCGAACTGGCGCCATCATTGTTTTGATATGGTTCATAGGCTGCTCCCATTTTCAAAATCAATCCGTAGTTTGTATTTGTTGGAGAATCACCGAGCCAACGCTCAACAAGTGTTGTGACATCTGCTTCAATATCTTCGTCGCCGTTATTAAACGTAATGTCGACAAAATTTCCGGATGTAGTTAGAAAATCTCCTCCAAAGTTAGTCCACGCTGCTGATTTCGAGGCTCGCATCCAATTTGAACCAATACCGTCATAGGTTTTATCTTTATAGTTATCCATATCAAGGCCGTAACCTTCTTGCCAATCTCTAGTTATAACAGCAGCCCTGATAATAAAGTCTTCTGGTAATGTTCTAGAATGCGCGGCGTTGAACATTTTTAAATAAAATTTAACAGAACCTTGAGCAGGGATTGTCCCGGCGGTCCTATCAGAGTTTATCTTCGTAATATCAAATTTAATAAGACCTCGGGATATCTCGGACGAAAGCCCAGATGATCCAGAGTCTTGCCCATAGATGCTAAACACTTCAACAATATCAGCTTTTCCCATATTAGAGCCGGTAGCTCGTTGGTTAGTTAGCATATTTTCGTTAAATGAGTTTGATATGGTATTATCTGCACTTGCAGTGTATCTTAAAATAGCCATTATTTTATTGTACCTTTAATATCTAGATTTGGATATTTTAGCTCCATGATGACATCTCTGGGGACTTTAATATATGTTCCGTCTTTTGACATAGAATTATATATGTCCAGTGTGTTACTAGAGTAATTAATTCCTGTTTTGTTTTCGATCTCAACTTTTTTAACGTCAACAACCCCACGAGTCTTATTGATGATATTATATAGCTCGCTTATATATATTGGCTCGCCAATGTATAGCTTGTCTTCGTAGTGGTCCAACACCCTATCATTAATTTCTGTCATGACAGCGTTTGAATTAAAAGTGGGAGCAGAGGTGACAGAATATTTTATTCCAAAATTTACCACTTTTGCATCAAGTATGTCAATGACATCGTTCATAGACTTTTGTTCAGAAAGATAATTTTTGATATTGTTTTTTGTCACACCACTAGTCTTGATCAAGTGTTCATTATCATCAACAGAAATAACATACATTGATAACCTTCTGTTTGAAGAAGATGGGTCATTAACTATGGCAACCCTCATGACGCCACCGTATTTTGGAGGCATGTTGTATACCAAAGACTCATAATCTTGAGCAGTCACAGCACGTCCTTGAGTTGCGAAATAAGATCTGGCCCTGAGGCGGATTTCGTCTCTAGTAAGGGTATCAGAATCTCCTGTTATTGGAGAATCATTAGTCACCTCTATTGAATCTCTTACTTCTGCAACTAAACCAGAATTTAAAGTTATTTCGTTCTCAAAGTCAAACTTAGAAGAAACAACCGTGGACACAGTGTTGGCCGGCACAGAAGTAAACACCGTCTCATTGGATCTAAACAGTATCCTGAGTCTCTTTCCACTTGGAGAAATACCCAATTTGTTTGTTGTCAGCAGCTTAGATGGGTCAAACTTAGTCGTTGTAATTGATCTTTTTGCATGCATTTTTAAAGCAGCCCTAGAAGGGTCTACAAGTCCTGTTGTTTCCGAATCATCTTCGGATCCAAACCCAAACTGCAAATATGTCCCAGACTCATCTTGTGTCACTGTAAACCTTCTAGCTGCTATGTAAGGTTTTAAGATACTTCTTACGCCATCAGACGCTGCATTGGGGTTTGTCATTTCACGGAAAATTACTTCTTGGGTCAAATAATCAACTTCATAATATTCATTTCCATCATTGTCATATACGCTGGCAATCTCAGAAATATTGCTGTCTCCAATATATACTCTCTTGAACCTTTGATGATCATCTTCTGTTAGGTCAACATCTACATATGCTAACACACCAGACTTAACTTGAGCGTGAGCCCGTACAGCATAATATGTTGTCGCACCAGTATTAGAATCAAACCTTGCTGCTATCACATCATTTTTAGGATTTGAAAAATTAACATCCTCAGTCAATGTAAATCTTACTCCTGATGTAGAACTAAATCTTGCACCAGATTTGAGAACCGGTATATAAGCAAAATCAGGAGCAGTGCCATCAGAATTACTAGGAACTATCACAAAAAGCTGAACTGTGCCGAAAGCACATTTTGATCCTCGATATTTATATCCTAAAGTTCTAGCGTGGCGGCGAATATTGTCATATTCAATAGCAGAATCAATAAAACTTTCGTTAACTTGATAATCTAAATAAAAAGACATCACATCGCCAACATAAGAGACAGAGTCTAACAAAAGAGAACCAAACGATGCCTCAGAAAAATCTCTAAATTCATTAGGATAGTATCTTTTTGCATGCTGGATTAAGTCTTCTTTGATTTTTCTAAAATCCCTGCTGGTATATTTTATCGGAATGTTTTTTCTTTTAGCCATAAATGAAACCCTCTAGTTCATAAATAGTTCAGTGCAATTAAGTTAATAATTAAAAGGCTCAATATTCGTTCAGTATTAAATCTAAACTATCTTTAATTTCCAAAAAGTCAATAGTATAGTCTAATTTAACGTTAACGTAGGCCTCATCCGGATATGACTCCATACTTAGATTGTTAATTTTTATAACAGGCAAGTAGATTGAAACTTGTTCTCGTATTCTATCCATAAGCTCATCATATATATCTTCATCATTTTCAAGCTCAAATATAAATCTTGGCAGACCAACGCCAAAATCAGGTACCATGATCCTTTCTCCCGGGTGGGTAAGCAAAATCATTTTTAAATTTTGCTTGATCATTTTTTCTATTTCTTCTTCGCTAAAAGAATTTATTGTACCAGTGGCCAAGTCTAAAGGCAAAATTGGCGATGTTCTTCTCATATAGTTAACCTCTTTCTAGCTATAAATATATCTGATTTAAAGATTCTTCCCATGGAAATGCAGGTCCCGGATCCATCTTGCCAGTTTTTGACACTTCGGCATGCATTTTGACATTCTCTCTTGTAATGTTGAATTTAGAAACAATACTCTTCATTAAACCAATATAAGCACCCACCTGTTCGTTGGTAAATGGTTGCCACTTGCGCTTTCGATCTATTCTTTTTGTCCTTGGGTGAAGCCATTGGTATTCTTTCCATGGCTCAGTATTATTAGCTATTTTCTTCTCTTTGACACCTTTTCTTTCCCAAGCAACATTTACAAATGATATACCAACAGAATACATATTTGTGGGTGGAGCATGCCAAGTGTTCCAAATAGCCGGGTCACTTAACATATCGACTGTGCCATCGTAATCAATAATATAGTGATAACCAAGATGTTTTTTCATCAAAGTACGAATGGCTCCTTTTTTAGTCCAACCAGCAGTGGTGTGAACCACCACCATAGTGGGCGGTTTTCTACGTTTACTTCTTCCAAGATACATTTCTGGTCCCATGTCTGGTAGACCAGTTTCTGACATGGGGCGGTCGCCTTGAAGTTCTGTGAATTGTCCCATTGGCATTGGTGCACCTTTAGCGGCGAACTTGCCAACTAAGCTTTGTAACTCTTGGTTTGCACAATAATAGTCATATTCATCACCTTGTTGAGGGTAATGGTATCGAAACCCCCTCATTTTTCCGGAAATTTGAGGCCCTTCGCTTACAAATTCAACCCATATTTCCTCGCCGAAACCGGGTGTTCTTTCCCCAGCATCCAAACTGGATATGGGAAGTACGGTTGGATACATACTTATAATATGTTTTGCAATAGTGGTTTTGTCTTTAAATGCTTCAGCGCAGGGATCGGGTAATAACTCACCGTGTAGCTCCACAGGCATAACTTTAATTGGATAATGAAAATATTTTGCTTGAGAAGGAGGTTTGGCAGGGTTTTCAGCCGTTGGAGCACCGGACAGACATATTGCCTTGAACTTTCCTTTATCCTTAAACCTACTGTAAAAATTGTCCTCAACAATTCTACTAATCATATGGCGATAGCTTTTGTCAAAAATTCTATTGACGCTAAAATTAATACTGTTGTTTTTAAGTATTTGCCTAGACATAATAAAACCCCCTCTCGTCTTTTATAATTACAATTAACCGCCATAAATTTGATTTAAAGTTTGTTCCCATGGAAATGCAGGACCGGGGTCCATCTTACCAGTTTTTGAAACTTCAGCATGCATTTTGACATTCTCTCTTGTAATATTAAACTTTTGCACCAATTGGCGCATCAAAGTAACATATGAATTAACTTGTTCGTTGGTAAATGGTTGCCATTTACGCTTTCGATCTATTCTTTTGGTTCTTGGATGAAGCCATTGGTATTCTTTCCATGGTTCGGTGTTGTTGGCTATTTTCTTTTCTTTAACGCCTTTTCTTTCCCAAGCGACATTTACAAATGATATCCCTATTGAATACATATTTGTAGGTGGAGCATGCCAAGTGTTCCAAATAGCAGGATCGCTTAGCATATCAACAGACCCATCATAATCCAAGATATAATGATATCCAAGATGTTTTCTCATCAAAGTGCGGATGGCCCCTTTTTTAGTCCAGCCGGCTGTTGTATGAACAACAATCATAGTGGGGGGTTTTCTTCGCTTACTTCGACCTAAATACATTTCTGGTCCCATGTCTGGTATGGCGGCTTCTGACATGGGGCGATCACCTTGACCACCAGCAAAGGTTCCCATTGACATTGGCGAGGTGGCTGTAAACTTCCCGACCATACTTTGAAGTGCTTGGTTTGAACAATAGTAATCATATTCCTCATTTGCACTTGGATACCTATATCTTAAGCACCTCATCTTTCCTGATTCTGATGGGTGGCCACAAGTAAATTCAACTAGGACTCTTTCTCCAAATCCGGGGGTTCTTTGTCCCGCTCCAAGCTGACTGTATCCTATCGCAATTGGACACATCGATATCAAAACTCCTACTTTTTTAGGATCTTTTTTGAATTTTTCATGGCATGGGTCCTCAATTATATCATCTATCAAGTCTAGTGGTCGAAGCTTTATAGGATATATCATGCCATCTTTTACTGGCAATGGTGTGCTTTCAGCGGGAGACGCTCCAGTTAAACATATACCATAAAAATACTTTTTACCTCTCAACCTATTGAATATTATTTCTTCTATAATATCATTAGTTTGTTGTGTCGTTACATTTCCATGACCTAAATTATCTCTTAACTTATCTACATTGTTCTTAAACTTTGTCGACATACTAACCTATTACGCTCCCAAAAAGCCCCCTACATTCAGTGCCATCTTTATCAAACGGTCTTGTTTTTTTAATTCTCCAGCGTTGCCACCATCGAACAGAAGGGTCTATATTAGTAAATATAGACGGAAACATATCTTGGAACCATAATCTAAAATTAAAAGAAAAATCCCAGTCCCAACCAAAGTCCCAACTATCGGCTTCATAGAAACTTTTGAACATCCTAAAGCACATATGTTTTGTATCATCAAATAGACCTTCTCTCCAGACATCATCATCATCCTCATTTTCAGATTTTCTTGCATCCTCTGTTCTTTCTGATGGGTCTTCACCCACGGATGACAAAAAGCCAAAATAAGAATATATCCCTATTAGACTACCAACCCTTCGAAGAGGAAAAATGTGTTTAAAGATCATTTGAAACTCTGGTGTATTTGATAAACCATCTATATAGCATCTCAAGTCTTCACCAAAGTTAGGATGCGCCCAGTCAATTTCAGACAATGGGTCATCCAAAATATCTTTTTCAAAAACAGCTAACGGGAACATATGGGCAGCACCTTTAAAGCCGGGAACGGGAGGAAGATAAAAAGCTTTTTGCCTTTGGGCTTTCAATAAAGTACCAAAACCAGCAGAAGGTGGTTCAAAATTATTTGGAGGCACAAAGCACAATCTCACGCCGAACTTAAATCCTAAAGATCCAACAATTCCATCAGGATTGCCATTTAAATCTTCCACTATCTCAGCATCACCAAAGACCTCAGATAAATAATATTTATCCATTTCAAAATCCTCATTGTCAATAAGTTTTTCTTGAACGAATTTTCTAAACTCATCAATATTAACAATTCCTTTAAGATAGTCTGGTCTGTCTCTAATGATATCTGGTACACCTTCTGATTCATCATCAGGCTTGTCCACGACTTTAACATATTTTTGCACAACAAAACCACCATGCTCTTTAACATATTCTGGTAAATCCACTGAACTCAGAGGGTTGTCATTTGTCACGTTTTTTGAAACCCCTATACAATCACCAACGTCTCGCTCATATGACACTACCGCTTCTTCTTCACCCTGATCGTTTGTAAAAGTTCCAGAGATTGCTTTTTCCACTGTTAGTAAACCAGTGTCCAACATTGGAGCAATAATTGATTTACTAGCTCCAATATAATACCTAGAAAGATTGGTTATGTGTGCTCCCGGATTCATTGTTTCTGATAGCTTGGTAGAATAAAAATTCAACTCTTCATTGATTAAATATTTCAACAAAGTCTCACATTGTTTTTTGACACTATGAATTGTATATATTTTTGCACTCCTTCTCATAAGAGTGTAAGTCATGTTCATTCGACTAGTATTAAATCTTATATAATTTTTAAAATCATTATCCACAAACAGTTGCTTTACTCGGGCAATATGGTCCGCTTTTGGTCCATAAAATCCTATCATAATACCCATTTTAACTTGATAGTCAAAATCTTTTGGTCGTGGTTCTTCATCTAACATCAAAAAATTAAGATACGCTGATGTGGGATTAGACTGCCGCATGCCCTCTGCAAATGAGCCTTGGCGTTCAGCCCACTGTCTGGATGAGTTTTGAAACTTATCTCTGTGTGTTTTACTAATGTGTACATACCTTTTTTGAGCTTCTCGAATCTCTTCAAAAGCTTTGGTCATTTCTTCTGTTTCTTCAAGTTCTCCATTTTCAACACGTCGTTGAACTATTTGAGCTACTTGTTCCAAAAAATGCAAATAATAAGTATATTTTCTGATATAGCTCCAGTCGTACCATCGACCCTCATCACTCATGTGTTTTGACATTTCTTCAATTATCACTTGAGATATAGCATTATCGTAATTGTCATCATTAAACTGAACTGTTGAAAATATTGGCAAAGCTCTTAAGATAAACTCTGCTATATAAACTCTTATCGTGGCCACAACAGTAGCATCGATATTTCCATGAATATTTGGAACTTGAATTAAATCAAACGGAACCTTTTTTACACAGTCTTCGTCAAACTCAAGTCTTTTGTCTGGTTTTACTTGGTTTTTAGTTTTTGCTTGACGGTCCTTTAAACTTTTTGAATCTAAAAAGTCTGATCTTTTTGGCTGACAGCCATCAATCTCTGGTACCATCAATTGAATAACGCTGAGCATTCCGTTGTATTTAAAAGGTTCAACATAAACTTTCGGCCAATTATACCAGCCGCCATGAATCTCTGGATCTAAAAAGTGAACTCTTGGATTTTCTGTCGCAGATTTTCCCAGAATTGCTTCCTCTTCTTCTTTGTCATAAAACCAAGTCTCTTCATCGTTAGGGTCAGCATCGGGGTTGACATAAAGTAAGTCCTTATATGTTACCGCTGAGTCTGAATTGTAACCAAATTTAAAACCGATAGGAGTATTACCTTCTGGTTTCATAATTTCATCGCGCATTTTTTTGTACATCTCGGCAGAGTGATAGTTAAAAACTGATTTGGCAAACATTTTTGTTGGAGGTCTATACCCATATTCATCCCATATTTTCTTAACATATTGATCCAACAAAGAACCTTGAAAGGTTACATGACTTGGTAGCGACTTTTGACCATCAGTAAAAACTAGCCTTTGAGATTCCAATTCTTTTAATATTATTCCAATATCAGGAGAGTATGAGTCCTCTACTGTAAATCTCATTCTGTTAAATTTGGAAACTTTACCCTTTTCAATTTTCATATCTTCCGGTTCGGTTTCTCGTGAGTCGGTGGAAATCATGAAGTTGACCGCCATTTGATATCCAAGTTTTTTCCGGGCGCCCATTGGCCCCATTAGAAAAGAAGAATATTTTATCTCAAAGCCGTAACCAAACTTATCAGGGTTACCACCGAGTGTATCTTTATATTCAAACACCAAGTCGGGCTTTTTCATAGATGGTCTTACAACAACAAACTCATAGTCAGTAAACCTAGCAAAAGACAATTTGGTAGACTCAAAAACTCTTTCTGGTATCATTTCAAAAACTGGTTCAAATGAGAAATCCTGTTCTAATAATTTTTTCTGCAAATGTATACCAACAGTATCTGGGAAGTAACCTTTCCCTTCGTCTCCCAAGAAGGCGTCAACTAAGAAATCAGGTAAAAAGTCTTTTAATTTTTCTTTCTTGTTCTCAAAAGATTCTTGATCATTTGCCCAATCGGGCCATATGAATGTACTTCTAGCTCTACCTTGGTGTGAGCGTAGCGGACGGCCCCACGAATCTGCTAAAATATGATCAACTATTCCATTTCTACGAAAAAACAAGCCGCCGCCAACCAAATCTTTTTGAAACTCTATTGATAATCCTTTGAACAAACCTTCAACTGCTTGTTCCATCAATTCTTGAGTTGTTGGGGTATCAAGCTGAATAGCTGTATTGTTTATAGAACAATCAGGGTCTCCGGTGTTTTCTATGTCTGTCAATCGGTTTATAGCATCAATCATTGGGCCATCTATACCATTGGCCATTAAAGAAGCAGCATCAATAATATCACTTTGTGCTCGATCATTTAATTTATCAACCCAGTCTTTAGCCTGCTCCGGTGTCAACCCTTCTCCGTTATTTTCAAACAGTCTTCGTCTATCATCATTCCATTGATCTAGTTGTTCTTGAGTCAAACAAACAGAAGGGTCTATCGGAACATCGTCATCTGGATTATTCAAATCATCTTTTATTGATTGTCTTTGAATTGGAGAAAGTAAATTTCCAGCAGCGGCGAAAACCATGGAGACATTAGAGGGGTTTCCTAATGTTGATCGGTACTCTGGGTGGATGACTGATATTGCATTCGATAGTCTTCTTAACACAGCATTGTCATGCTCTGATGGAATTCCAACCAACAAATACTTGAATTCATTTATAGAAGCAACAGAGCCAAGAGTCTTCATCAATTCTTTGTGAGAATCATATAGACTTGCTTGTGTCATGCCCTGTAAATCTCCGGGCCGAACCCCCAATGCAGCCAAAATATCACTAGCAACTTGCTCTTCATCGTTATCGGTGTCTTTTCCGCAAAAAGCGTCAGTTATTGCCCCTAGGAAACCGCCTTGATCACCCGGGCTCAGTGCGTTTGCTACCAAGTTTCCTGTTATCTCTAGTGCCTTACAAAGTGCACTTTCTAAAATTTGTAATATTTTTACAATCGCACCCACAACAACTTTCAATATTGTCTGTTCTAACACTTTATAAAATACTTGCCCTAAAACCTTTATCAAATCAGTAAATGCCAGTTCGCCAAATGCTATAATATTTGGAAGGGTTAATTTTGCACGATTTGGACCACAAGGATCAAGAGTTAAGGTGCTCAAAAAACTATCCACTGGTGGATAAATCATGGGTGGAGATAGACAGTCCAACTTTGCTATAGCATTGATAATTATTTTAGCACCCGGAAACTTATCTAATATTGATAATAGTTTATCAAACCCTACTGTGTCTAAAATTGCATCTACATATGCTTCAAATAATACCTTTTGTATTCCACCAAGAGCCTTGCCTATGGTACCTTGTTTAATCTTTTCTTCCGGATCGTGTTTTTTATTATGTTTATATTTCGCAACAGCTATACGCATCTTGTCTTTGTCTTCAGAGGACAAATCTCCAAAATACTCATTTAGTTTTTCAATTTTATTGTTCGACTGTTCATTTGCAGCTTGGAGTTTTTTATTTTGACGATTAAGTTTGTCTCTTTCCTTAAGAAGGTCATTAAATTGTTTGTTTAATTTTTCGTATTGTATAGAGTATGACTCTTTTTTATCTTTATCATCTGTTTTGTTCATCTTGCCAGAGACTTCATCTAGCTTTGTTTGAATTTCTGGTAGCAAAATATCGGTGATTTGAAGTATCTTGTCATCATTGGCGAAAGTTTTTTGATTATTTGAAGCTACAGAGTCTTCTTGGGTAACCAAATCATACTTTTCTCTAGGGATAGTAGCAGGTCCGGGTTCCCACTCCCAAGGCGGGGGAAGATCGCCAATATCCTTTTTTATTTTTTCTTGAATTTCTAATTGTTTTTCATACGGCAACCCAATAAAAAATTTCTCAAAATTTGTGTTATCCATTGCCCTAAGGGCCGCTTTGATAATTGCACCATAAGCTACGTCAGCGGAGACGCCCCCCATTAAACATTGAATAGCCTTCAAACCAAGTTGTGTAATTCCACACAAATCTAGCTTTCTTTTTATTAGCTCCCATTTGGAATTTTCCTCTTCACCATCCAAAGAAGCAAGTGGGTCATCAAATAGTGCACCTAGACCAAAAGCTCTTAAATCAGACTCATCGACAAACAAGCCCAGAAGGGTATTATCTAAGGGAAACTCTTTAAGTGCTGCATCCATAGCCAATGATCTGTATGGGTGCTGGACTGCTTCGGATTCTCTTACTGTGTTACGTTTTTGCTCCATGCGATTTTCTTGAACTGCCGCATCATATGCTGCTTTATTTTTAAAATCTTCTCTTTCTATCTGTTTTCCTTGAGCTTTTATTGCTTTAGTTTCTTTTTCATAATGTTTTTTGACAGAAGCATTTGCACGAGCCTCAAGACCTTTTTTCCATTCTTTAAATTTATAATCTGTTGGTCTGTATAGGTTTTTTTGCTCTTTTGCTGTCAGTGTACCTAGGGCCCTTTTTTGCTCTTGGCTTATTAATTTGCATGCGTTTTTACTAAACTGATAAGCAATAGCGTCACCCATCGACATAACAGTGTTGAAGATGTAGTCCCTAAGAGCATTTGGGCCACCGGCAGCGTCTATAACACAAGCGATAGGGTTTTGTCGAGTTTCAAGATTTTCATTTTCATACCTTATTTGCAAAGGAGGATAGGTATACTTTACAATAAAATCTAGCCAACCGGGTGTTTGTTTCGCCATCAAATCAGAATCTATGTCAGTTAAGTTGGAGAAATATCCAACAACTGTCTTGTCTTTAACAACTTCTTTTTCCAAAAACTTCTTGAATCCTGATTTTGCTTTTTGCCAACCACACATGTTATATTTAAACCAAACAGCTTTAATTCTTAAAGGTCCACTTTCGGAATCAAACTCCATATCAACTTCACCCTGTTCCGGGACAGCATCAGGTTGTCCTTGTAAGTTTTCTACTGCTTGGAGATCTTCATCTAATATTTCATCTTCTTCTGTTGGGGCCGACTCGGGTTCATCGGGCTCAAATACAATTTTAATTTCTTCAACTCTGTCTCCTAAAAAGTTTGGAGCAGAGGTGAGTCTTGCGCCATTTTGCTCTAAAAGCGTATCCAGAGCATCTAAGAACTTAAGAACTGGTTGTTCGTATTCCATAATATAAAATATAGATGGATCACCAATAGGATCGCCAGATGAGTCTCTCTCCAACTTACTTCCTTTGTCAGCAAATGCTGTGCCTTCTTCTCCCGTTCCCACTGGAACATATTCTCCATCTGCATTTCTACCGGATTTATAAATTGATGCCCTTTCTGTTTGCCACCAGTAAGCCTGATATCTCCCATAAACTTTAAGTGCTTTGTGCAAACGTTTTGTCATTGCCTTAAGTCTTGGTCCTGACAGTATTACCTCTTCTTTACTAGAAAAATCCAACGTTTCTGGCTCTGGGGCTTCGGGTATAGAATCAAATATATAAGCAGGAACCGATACTAAAACCTTCATAGGTTCAGCGGGAGAGCTTCCCAGATCATAGTCTGATACTTTTGCGTACAATTCTAAACCATCAGAGTTAATCGGTCGCGCATCTGGATCTATTTCTGATTTCTTTTGGAATTGATATATCATCGCTCCGTCAACAATTTGCATTGTAAAAAAATCATTGTCACTGTTTGGAATAGGAACCTCAACTTCTCTTATGACCTTATCTAAAAAATCTTCCGGAATTTTTGCTGCCCTCATCATTGAATATATTGACATGCAATTCTTCTCTTTGTCTCCCACAGCCCAATCTGGCTCCATAAAAGCAGTGGGATCTATGGTTCCAGAAACCGCAGGAAAAGCACATACAGTTTGATCAGTCTCCTCTTTCTCATAGTATCTCAACAACAAGCGACAAGCTGGTAACACATAAGAACGAAGAATCATAGGTAAAGGTATGTTGTCTTTCCTCATGGCGTTACCTATTTCTTTTGAGGTGTAGTAATCCCCTTCTTCGTTTATCATCACGGAGATTTGATATTCACATGTTTTTTCATTTAAAAATGGTTCACCGTCGCTTAGTTTCCAATCTGGAACTATAGCATCGGGATTTGGAATACATGTTGGGCAGAATTTTTCTTCTGCCGGTGGAAGAGCCGGCTCGCAAACATCTGTTTGAAACCTCTTAATTCCTCTATCATCGTTACTCATATTTTACCTCAACTTAAGAAAACGCTTGTACTTAATATATCTTTAAAGCCGGGAATGTTAGCTTTTGCATCTCCTATGCCAACTGCGCCTAGTTCATTTACTATGGTGTTTAGTTGTTTCATTAACATATCAAACTGTCCCGTTAGTGATTTAATAAAATGATCAACCGTACCGACCACCATGCTTGGGGAGGGTGACATCCCAAAACCCGGATGAATGTGTCCCAACATATATGTTGAAATCTTTAACTGAGTTGTGTGTAAGAAGTGTATTGCTGATACAACTCCTTTTATCATTTTATATATTTTTTTCAACGCTATTGCTAAATTTTTACCCTTTACTGCTGGTTGGATATCTAAATAGTTACCAGCTATTAATTCTATCGTTCCTGATCCAGTTTGGATTTGGCCACCATTTGAATTAGGCTCGCCAAAAAACCCTGCGCCTTCCCAGTTGGCTTTTCCTGCATATATTTTGACTGATTGTCGACCGATAACTCGTGTATGGTCAGCCTTAATGCCAATTCCAGAAGCATTGTCTGTGTTTTTAACTCTAGAGTTTCCTAGAAAAAGAGCGAACTGTTGATCAATGTTTCCCTTTTGTGTTATATAAATCCTAGCTGCGTCAAGGGCAAAGTTTGGACCAGATAAAATATCACCATGTGACTTACTGCCTAGGCCAGCCAAATGGCCAGCTACTAAATCTATCATACCACATTTTGTAGCTCCATCTCCACCTTTGCCAGAAGCCAATGATGCGTCTCTGTCTCTACCTAGGATTATATGAGAATTGTTAAGACCATACCATGGTTTTTCGCAACTAGCTTCTTCTCGTTGAGGAAACTCTTCCATTAACGCTGTACAAAAACGACCGGGTGGAGTACCCTTTCTGATCATCTTTTGAATATCAGGCGGTGTAACTGACATGTTTTGAAAATCTACATGCCTTGTTTTTCTACTCATATTTTATCTCCATTATTTCTTTGTAACAAGAAATTGCTTTGTTTTTATCCACTCAAAGTGCCACCACTCTGGTTTTGAACCAGTTTCCCTAGCCCAACCGGGATTGTGAAAATTATATTTTGCCGCATTAGCGTCCATCCAGCGATAAGTATCTGTTCTAAATCCGTGACTTTGTTTGGTCCCCGCTTGGCCTTTGCGACCATGGTGTTTTGCATTCCAATCAAAAGCCAAACCCCAGCCATGATTTGATCTGCCAGCGGTAGCAGCTAATCTGGGTTTTTTTATTTTCAGTTTCACTTGGGTGTCATAAGTTCTAAAACCTGAGGCATGCATTGTGTTTCCAAAGTGTTCTTTGAAGGCCAAAGCAAACTCCTCAAAATAAGGAGTAATTTCTCTCAAAAGAATTGTTCCTTTTCTAGTTACATTTGTTTTACACATGATTTCATCAGGAAGTTGGCCGTTGTAAACCATTTTGTCTTTCCATTGAGGAATTTGGCCAACATATATTCTTCTTCGAGCTTTTCCATTCGAGCGATCTGAACCTGTCCAGTTTCCAATTCCTTTTTGGCAAGGTGTCGATAAATCTTGATTTCCCAAATACATACCCGCAGGGGATGGGCCTCCGGGAGAGGGTGGGCCGTTTGGTACTTGAAAGCCGCTCATCAAAAGAGGTGGACCAGAAGTAGAATATTTTCCCACCATATCTTGTAAAACCTGATTTGCACAATAATATTCAAACTCAACAGGCTCCTTGAGATAGTGATACCTCAAGCATCGCATTTGTCCAAATTGATCCGGAGATTTACAAACAAATTCAATATTCACTGTTTCTCCAAAAGCAGGAGTTCTTTGCCCTATACCAATAGCTTGCAAACCGATACCTATAGGGTGCATGCTGATTGCTATTTGTGCTCCGGCCAAGTTTTCTTTATATTTTTCTCCACATGGGTCAGGAATCATCTCGTCAAAAAAATCTGGCCGTAATTTTATAGGATGAAAATTATTCTGCGGTACAGTTGGGTTTGGTGGATTTTCTCCAGTTGTTCCGCCACTCAAACAAACAGCCGTGAATGTCTTTCTTCCCTTCATATTATCAAACAAATAATAATCTAAAAGATAATCATATTTAGCCTTATCAAACTCCCCATGTTTTGACCTGATTGATAACAATCTAGAAAAGTTTTTATAACTACTTTCCTTCATCTTTATCCTCTCCTTGGCCAGAAATCATATCTAGAAGTTGGTCTTTGTCTTCATCACTTAAGCCTCGGGAGGATTCATTTTTTGACATCAATGTCACAACCTTGACCAGTTGCTCATTGGACCTTTGGAGAGTTTCAACGTATTTAGACAAAACAAGGCCAATCTCTCGATGGCGAGATTCATCTTTAGATAGCCATTTCAAAGCATCGTCCAGTAATTCTTTAGTTACTTCTCTGTCTTTTCTTATGTTATCTATTGTCTCATCAATGTATTTTTTAACTTTTTCTGCCATAATATTTTAATTAGTTTGGAGTTAGATTTTACCAGAATCCCAATTCTTTTTGAAAATCTTATATTTTTTCCTCATTTTATTCAATTGGTTTACAACTTGTTTAGTGTTGAGATCGGTTAACTCACGCAAATACAAATATATTGCTTTTTTATTGTATATCTCAATGTCATCAACAGATGTGAGAAGAATCTTTATGGCTTCATAAACCTTTTTCTCGTTTTCCTTCATCATCTCGGGTCTCCAGCTTTCTATCTCAAACCACAAGTTTTCCCAAAATTCTTTTCTTTCTCTTGTCTCAACATACACATTCCTAGTGTCAACCAGCTTTTCATCTACTTCTTTGGCAACTGTTTCAAAATCTACCTCTCGCTTTGCTCGTCGAGATGTTTGCTTTACCTTGTGTATAAACCAGTTTTTTGTTATGACCGAGAAATAAGAAAAAGCTTTTGATCCACGGTTTGGATCGTATTTATCAAGAATAGTTGTGAGCCATACCTTACATTCATCTCTTAACTCATCGATATTGGGTAAGGTTGTAAACTTGTAAGTAAAAACTATTTTATCAACCATCTCATCAAATGCAGGCTGTAAAAGAGTGACATACAGTTCGGTTCTTATTTTCCTGTCCTTTGTCAAAGCGTATTTAACTATTGCGTCTTCGTGTTCCTGCGTAAAATACATTTTCTTCGGTGACCGGGATCTCGTTCTGCGTCTCCTCCTCTGCTTGGGTTTGGGCTGTGGTGTTGTCATCTAACTGTTCCTCCTGTAGATCTTCTAATGGTACTGTAATATCATAAACATCCCTATAATCCTCAAGTATGTCAAGCAAACTAGCAGTGTGCTTCATGAGATATTCTATGGTCTCATCACCATGATAAGTTTCCATATTGTTGACTTGTTTGAGGTGATTATGATAATTTTCTACCACTTCTACAAGGTCTCCTAAGTTCTGAGATATAAACAAAAACTTTGCCAGAAGTTTTCTCAGGTACCATACCAAAAAAGCGATAGCCGTGCAGCTTATCGCTAGTATAACTATTAACCAAATTTCTAATCCAGACATTCTAATCCCTCTCTTCGCTAGCTAGACGTTTTTTCTCTTTAGCCAGTTCTTCTTTTGCATCATCGATGAATTCTTTGACGACCTTGCCAGTGTTTGTTTTGTGTTTTACAAAAGGCATTTGAGGAATCCTTGTAACACATGATGATTCATAGCAAATATCGCAATGATCTTGGTCTTCCATCATGCCATGCACAGTGACAAAACTTGCTCCACAGGATCCGCATTTATAGACATATCTAGGCATTGTATTTGGTATCCGATTCATAAACAAAGGCTGGAGTTTCTGATTCGACAATTTTTACTCCGGCACTTTTTCCATCAGCAGAGAAAGATGGAGGGTTTTCGACCATCAATTGGCCGTTGTCCATTTGTTGGAACTTCATGTCCTTTAAGACAGGAACAATATCACTTTGTTCCAACAAAGATTTTTGGAGAGCCATCATAATCGCTCCCATCGCTTGATCACTTAATTTCATTTATCATCTCCTTATCGATTTTATAAACAGTATCTTGTGGGTGTTTTGTGGGCAAGATCTGATGGGTTTCTAAATCTAACAAAACCCCTCGCATCACTTTGGAAACCATCTCATGGCATACAAAGATAACATTTTCATCTTTATAATTTTCCAAAACTTTTGCGACTCTTAAACTGAGGAGTTCATAACTCTCGCCCATTGGAACCACATAAGACCAGTAGTTTTCTGGCTTATATCTTCTGGCTAAAAAGCCGGGGAAGGATGCTTCTATTTCTTCTTCTGTTTTACCTTCCCACAAACCAAAACAATGCTCTCTTAGGTTTTCTTCGAAAACACATTGAGAAAACGGAATGCCAATGTGTTCACACACAATACTAGCAAATTGCTGACATCGCCACTGAGGCGAGACAACAATCTTGAACTTAGAAATATCTTGTATCTCTGTGTTTAATATTTTCGCAATATGTTCGGCTTGCGCTATACCTTTTAAGGTCAAAGGGGAATCTTTTCTACCTTGTTTGCGCTTTTGTAGATTCCATGCTGTTTGGCCATGTCTTACAATATAAATCATATGTATTTTAAATCCTTCAAAAAGTCAAGCTCTTCACGATGAAACTCTGTTAAACCTGCGTTGTTTTCCATGATAAGCTTATCAATAGTCAAGTTCATTTCTCTGTATGTTTTCGGTGTTAAAGAGCACCCAATGTGGTGGATTTTCCAATCCATTGAAAGTGAAAAGTGTCGTTCAATCATTGCGGCACCTTGAAGGGTGGCCAAGATAGATGGAGCATAGCCAATTTCATGACCAGAGTATCCAATCTTGATATTTTCAGACTCAAACTTCTTTTTCAAATGAGTAATGTAAGTAATGTTTGATTTTCCATCAGGGGTTGGGTATATCGATACCGTGTGAAGCATGAAAGCTTTTATGCCATGAGAGTCTATCTTTTCTACCAAGTTGCTGACGAATTGATCTGTTTTGCCACCGAGGCTAATTATCATAGGTTTGTTCTCATCTGCACAGAGCTTCATAACCTTTGAGACCAAATCTCCTTTACCGGCATCCATGGAAGCAACCTTATAATATGGAGGGTTAAATTTTTGTATAAACTTTAATCCCTCTTCGTCATGCACAGTGCAGAACCACTTAATGTTTTTAGAATTACAATAGTTTGCCAAGTATATAAAGTCCTTTTCGCTAAGTTCTAAAGATCCTCGATATTTCTTAAAGTTAAAGTTTCTCCACTTTTTACCGTCATCTTTATAATACTTTTTAACATTTTTGTATTTTAGCTTTATCAAATCAGCACCGCCTGCTATCGCCTCATCAATCATCTTCTGGGCTATTTTTACCATGCCCATGTGATTTATGCTTAGCTCTGCTACCATTATAGGTTTATTGATTACCATCTTCCTAGTTCCTCCACGATTTCACTGTAGTTTTTGTCAGTATTGTTGATAATGTGTTTTACTTTTTTTTCTCTTGCCAACTGTTCAAGTGCCACTTGTCTAAACTCTTTTAGAATTGATTTTCTTACTATTATGACTCCATCTTTGCTAGCAAAGGAATAGTCTCCGGGGTTTATCACAACATCGTCAATGATTATTGGTACTTGATACTTGGTCAGTGCCCAGTATCCGAGAGCATCAATTGGGTTCTCACCACGACAAAAAATAGGAAATGACATGCTGTCTATCAAATCAATATCTCGTACAATACCATCAGTAACAAAACCGACTGCTCCAAGTTTTTGGTAAATCAAAGAAGTAATATCGCCACTGTGAGCGACCTTAAAATCGTTTGATTGTAAAAAAACAACCGGATTGCTAGAAAAAAATTCTTTCTTGTAGAATTCCAATCTAATATTATCCAGCTTTTGATATTCATCAGGCGACACTTCCACCACTTCTCCAAAAGTAGTAAAACACTCGCCTTGTATTATAGAATTATAACCACATTTAGGCTTTATATCTAAATAAAAATCTTGATATCTTTGTCCCAAGATTCTCATTGAATCGTAGACAATACCCATATAGATGTCACTAGGAAGCATTCATAACCCTCTTGACCAATTTTAGGTCTTCTTCTATGTTAATGTCCAAAGATTGCAATCTTGAAACAGGCAATAGCATTGGGTTTTTTCCAACTCTCATTTTGGTCTCAATTAGTGCACTAGTCATGATACCATATAAACCATGAGTCTCCATGTATATCTTATCCAATTCAAAACTATTTGGCAATTGTTTAGTTGAAAAATTCATGGGCTTATTGTTTTGCCAAAAATACTCTTGCATCTCCAAAACAGTAAAAAAGCTATCATATTTCGGATAACCTTCATCTAGGTATTTCTGTATACAGTTGTCAATAGTCTCTGCTTTTAACAAAGGTGAAGTACAAAATGTTTGCAATAAAAGATCACAGTCACTAATACTGTGTAATCCATATATCATCATCTCATTGGCACCGATATCGTTATTAGCCAAACAAGCAGGTCGATGAATTAACTTCAAGCCCATTGATAGTAGATCTTTAACCTCATATTTAATCTCGTCGTTCTCTGTGTCCAAATATACATTGTCAACGAACTTACATGAGAGTACCTTTTTACACGCTTGATAAACCAAAGTCTGATTGTTTATTTTGAGAAGATTTTTGTTTTGTATTCTCTCGCTTGTTCCTTTTGCTGGTATTATAATATTAATTTTCATTACTCAATCCTTTGAATACTACTGTCAAGGTAGCAATTGTCACTTTTCATACATCTCAAAAGGATACCTTTTGAATCGAAAAATTGTTTTACTTTTTTACTATTTTCAATAGATTCTGCATTCTCACCGAGATATGGCAGAGCAGCAGGGTTTTTTAATTTTTTTCTACTGTTTTCGTTGTAGAAATGTTTAACATAGCCTTCAGAAGCGTGATAATCCCATCCCACCGTTAGAAACTCTTTTATTCCAATATTATATAAGAATGGCAAAACAATTTCATACATTATTCCGGGACCACGATAAGAACCAACGTTAACTTTATCAAAGTATTCACCTAGGGTCTCAAATTGGCTTAATTTTTTTGGATTTGTTATTTGATAATAATAATCAATTTTTTGATCGTCCCACACCAAGTCCCTTCCAGTTTTTAAATTAAAAGGAGAACAGCAAACAAACTTACTGTTCTGATCAGTATAATTCATAAAATTATTGCAATTAAAAAATTGAAATTCTGATTTTTCTTTAAATTGTAAATAAGACTGCTTGATGGTTACCACAACATAATCTTTGGACAATTCCATTATTCTTTTTCGACCCACATCTTTTAAAGAAGGACCACAACCAAGAATCAAACATTTTTTACCGGAATATTTTTCCAATAAATCAATCAATTAGAAATTCCTCTTCTTTGGGCTCAACAATAAAGTTGTCCAAAAACGAACAAAACTGACCGTATATTTGATGTTCTGTGAAGTTCTTTTTCAAGATAGTCTTAAGTTCTTCTGCGCGGGATTTGTGCTTGGGCCAATTCTTTTTCATATCTCGAAGTTTCATTTTAAATGATCCCTGATCTGCATAAGCCCATTCGGAGTCTGCCCTCAGTACGCCATCCCAAACAGCTTCTTTTTGAATCGGCTTCATTTGGTGCTTAACTTTAGAAAAATACTCTTTACCTTTGTGGGTTAAGAAGTCTAACTGTCCCGACCAGCCAATTGTAACAACTGGAAGTGCACACTGTGCTGCCTCAAACATAGGCAGCCCAAAACCTTCGCCATGGGCAATGTTAACAAGGCATTTTACTTTATCATGTGTATAAATCCAGTTTAGCTGGTTTTCCGACAAGTCTCCATGTAGCATATAAACCTTGCACTTTCTATCTGTATAAGGAGATAGTATCTCAGATAATCGCTCTTCTGATTTGTCACGGTCAATTATACTATTATTGGCAATTGAAGTTTTAACAATTAGTCCCACTTCTTGATCGTGAAACTCCTCTACAAACCATTTGATTGTATTTGTAAAGTTTTTTCTTGGACCCCACTGGGAGACACACAAAAAGTTAAAATCTGTTGATGGTTCGAATCCGGGGATCGGCTCAGTAGTCGTCCTGTTACGTACAGCATAATTTACCGATACAACAGGTGTTGTTAGGTTGTAGTCCACCTCTTTACCTGTTTCTTGATTTTTTGCAGTAGCAGGGGTATTCTCATACACATGTTTTGAATGATTAGATACTACTATAATGTGATCCATATCATTACCTTTTACAAGCCAATGGGGAGAAACCTTAGTGGTTTCAATACCAGCAGTATAGCCAATATTAATTGGTGCTAGTTTTTCCCACTCATTTGGAATAGTAACTTGCAATGACATATCAAAACCACCGCCGTTGCGGTTATAGTGAATTGTCTTTGTGATTAACTCATCAATTTTTCTTCTTTCTTCTGTATCTTCCCAGATCCAACCGGTATGCCCCCAGCGAACAGCTTGGACATATACATCAGTTCTGTCATCTGCTAGTAGAGCACGGAGAGCAAACCTTGCTTGTTCTCCATATCCGGACTGTGATAAAACAGGTCCTCTGAGTATAATTTTCTTTTTCACGCTACCTCCTTAAAAACAACACTAGTATAGTTTCCTCGTGAATTATATATTTTTTCCATAATTTCTGCCCACTTAGACCTGTAAGTGTTGAAGTTATAATTTGTATGGACATGCTTTAGACCAGCGAGGCCCATTTGTCTTCGACCCTCATTACCAAGTGCATACATCTTGTTGAGAGCAGACACTACTTGATTTTTGTCCAAACGATCTTCATAGATGTATGGAACCTGCTGAGACCCTATTAGTGCTTTTGATGATGGATAAAGTGGAATGCCAAACATGTCTACACCATTTGTAACTTGCTCTTGTAAACCACCGGTCATAGTAGCAATGATTGGTGTTCCACATGATAAAGATTCCAAAGTGGATAGACCAAACCCTTCAGCATCGCTAATATTAATTGTAACGTCTACAACATTATAGATTGCAGCCAAGTTCTCGGCTGGTAGTTTTGATGTCGACAACATAACTTGATCTTTGTTGAGGCCAAAATCTTTGATTATAGCAACCAAATCTTGACCATGAGGATCATTTGGATCAGTGTGCATGAGTAGTCTTGCTTTGTCATGTCCAACTTGATCTAAGAAGTCCTTAAACCAAAATATTAGCGAGCCTGACTGTTTGCGTCTGGCATTCCTGTTGTTCCAAAAAACTGTGAATTTATCTGGATCGTGACCCTGACTTGTCCACATTTGATCTTTCAACTTTGCCACCACATCAGGAGGTAGCGGCTTAAACACATCAGGATCAACCGCATGAGGGTGATAGGTGCGGGGCACCTCAGGAGCCACCTCTCGAACGATATCGTTTGTCAATTTAGATATGGTGACAATATGGTCATTAGACATATAGAAATTTCTATTGTACTTTGGTGCAGGGAAATTATCCCACACATGATAATATACCATAGGACAATGAGGTCTGATTTCATTCTCCATCATCCACAACCAATCCCAAAATCTAGGATCAGTCATAAACCAAACAATGTCGATATTCTCTGTTTTGATAACAGATCTTATCATTTCTGGTGTTCCATATCCATCAATTGGAATAATTCTCCAATCTTCGTTATAAGGCTCTACCATAATCTGATTATAGTTATCGTGTTTGATAGCTCCACCTAAACTTAAAATAGAAAATTTGCCAGTTTCTAAAAGACCTTGGCAAAAATATTTTGTTTGTGTTCCAACTCCAGAAGGCGATAACGGATGATCGCTTAGGGTTAAAACTTTTATCTTCTTAGACAATTTATACTCCGATGTGTTATAATAATATAACACACTTTTAACAGTGTGTCAAGTTTTTTTTATATTTTTTTTAAAGAATATCCCACAAGTACTTTTTTTGTGTCCCCAACAAGAACTACATACTGTGTATTATTAGCGCCTGATATGTACATTGGGCCCTCTTCCCAGTGAGATACTATTTCTTTTATTATGCCTACTGATCTTGTGCAGGTCTCAACCAAATCCCCAACTTCAAATTTTTGATTCATAAGTTTTAGTATGTCAGGGTGGATAGGCGCAGGATTCTTCATTGGGTTAAAATATGTTTTCAATCCTTCTCCAAGTACATATTCATAAACATTTAACTGATCGCTCATTGGCAATGCTCAGTTTGATAAAACTCGCATTTTTGACAGTTCTTTCTATTTTTTACAGGAAAACCTGAATGTAGATTGTGCAAAGCGTCTGTCAAAAGTTTTGTTGCATTGTTGGTCTTTCGAGGACCAGAAGTTACTCTGAATATTTCTACGTTATCTTTTTTCGCAGTACGTTTAAGAAGGGCGAAGTGAGTTTCGACTAATTTTGGATCAACCTTGTGTTTTGCACAAAAATATTTTTTATATAAGGTTAGCTGGTATGTTACCAATTTATCAGATCGCTTCTCGGCATCCCAACCCCATGAACAAGTTTTCCAGTCGATGACATGGTATTTACCATCTTCTGTTTTAATAATCAAGTCAACAAATCCTTTGAGTTTTATGTTCTCAGGTGCGAACTCGGTTATTGGTTCAAAGAGTTGTTCTTCAACGGAGACAACCTCATAATTGCCGAATGTTTTGGCTAAAGCGGGGAATATTTGGGGGGTAATTTTTTTAGCCTGACTTCTCATGTCCTCCACCAATTTTGGTCGAAACTCGACCTCGCCCTTGAGTGCCTTTAATTCACGCAAGAATTCATAATCAAAGAATCCATCTTGCTCGTCTTCTGGCAACTCTCCTTTGGCTGTAAACTCGCACACAGCGTGTAAAGCTTTACCAAAGGCTGTAAATTCATTACCAATGAATTTTTTTACTTTATCTACATAGATAAGTTTGTGCTTAAACGCACACTCGGACCAAATTTTTAGTTCCGAATACGATATATATTTTTTCATTATCCCCCCAAGGATGTTAATTGTTCCAGTTTAGAATATAAAACTGGAGATATTTGTTTTAAGTGTCTTCTGTCTCCGATAAAAAACTCCTCAAATCCAACAGCAAAGTATTCCCTCAATGATGTTGTTGAGTAAGGTCCGGGAAACAGACCAATAACTAAATCTGCCAGAAGGTCATAGCCAACTTCTTTGTACAAAAAGTCATCAATCTTTTGATTGAACTCTGGTCTTGATCGGAAGATAGGATCTACATCAAAGCCATGTGCATTTAGCATAGACGTAAGTCGTTTTCTCTTTCCAATAAATTCTTTAAATAAGGTTCCGTCTTCGTATATTACTTCGGGATATTCTGTCTCGACAGAGTGAGCTATCTCATGTACCAAATCATCAATCATATCATCGATATCGTCTTGTTCATTGGTAATATAGATGGCACCGTCTTCATACATGGCGTTGACTTCGCGGTCAATCATGTTTTGAAACTTCCCAATATAGATAACGTCCACACCGTTAGTGAAATGCATTGGAATTCGCTTAGATACTTTTTTTAGCACCTCTTCTATAAAAACGTGCTTAGGTAGTTGGTGCATAATATAAACATCTGTTCCGTTAAAAGAATAGAAGTTATTTGCTGCTTTACCTTTGCTTACACTTTCTTGAATCCAACTCATTTGTTTTCCTTATGTATATAATATAACACGTTGAGTTCATTTGTCAAGTGTTTTTTTTTATTTTCTGCAACTTTTTAATGTGCATGCACTTCTTTTGAGTCCTCCGTAGAACCCAAACTTGGATTGACCAACAACATAAGGTGTGATTAAAGGAGGCAGTTCCTCCATTTTCGGAGGCCACATTTCAAAGACCTCGGTTTGTTTGTCTCCGCCAAATCCACCAGATTCTTTTATCTTGGTCAATTTCCATTGAGGCTTCCATCGAATGGTTCCCCATGCGGTTTGATTTGAGGATCCGATTATCCTACCTGTCTCGTCGTATAGTAATGTTTGAAATACAGAGAACTTGTCTCCAACAGAGACTATAGTTCGCAAAGTCCAGTGTCCATTCTTCACTCCACACTTCACAGCATTGATATAGTCACACTTTTTGTAGCTGGGCATATACTGAACATTGCGCCAATCCCAAACATCGATCTCGCCATTCCAAGGTGGGTAGCCTGACAAATAATGCAATCTATGCTCTAACACGCTGGTAATTTGAGCTTGTTTGCTAATCATGAGGTTGAGGGGTATACTTGTACCCTTCGAGCCGTCAGGTGCATGAACTTCCGTAATATCAACATATATATTGATCTTTTGAAAGTCTTCGTTTGCCTGTGCAGTGAGCATCAGCCAAAACATCATTAGAATGGTCATAACATCTCCATATTATAAAATCTTCGAGGCAAGAGTAGCAATCTTGGAACGTTCACCCTTCTTAAAGGTGATGTGTCCAGAAAGTGGGCTATTCTTAAATCTTTCAACCGCATACGCTAACCCATTAGAGGTCTCATTGGTGTAGATATTATCTATCTGTTCAATGTCTCCTGTAAGAACAATTTTGGTGTTCTCTCCGATTCGGGTGATAATGGTCTTGACCTCATGTGCGGTTAAGTTTTGAGCTTCATCTATGATAACAAATGCATTGGATATAGATCGACCTCGAATATAAGTTAAAGCTTCGATTTCAATTTCTCCTGATTCAAGATAAGAACGAAGCATTGTGCGGTCGTTACCAAGAATAAACTGCATATTATCTTGAATTGGCATCAACCAAGGAAGCATTTTGTCATTCATGGTTCCGGGTAGAAAACCAATGTCTTTTCCAAGGGGTTGAACTGGTCTGGACACCACAATCTTTTTATACTTTGGTGTTGACATGTCCATAATTCGATTAGTGCCTAAAGTCTGTTCCATGCCTGCGGCAATGGCCATCAGTGTTTTTCCGGAACCTGCTTTACCAATAAGAGAAACAAGAGGAATATTGTCGTCAAACAATAAGTCATAAGCAAACCCTTGTTCTTTGTTGCGTGGTACAACTCCCCAACACAGGCTGTCACTCCACTTCTTGGTGATCATAAGTGGATTATTATAGTCCTTGAATCTTGCTAATGCTGTCTTCTTGGGATTAGCCGAAGATATCAACATCAAGAATTGGTTAGGATAAAGCTTAGCTTTTTGAGAATAAGGAAGTTCTGGTGGAATCAAAATAGGCTCACCAGCGTAAAACTGGTCTATCATTTCATCATCGACAACCAACTCTTCAAATCCAGAATAAAGCTTATCGGCGTCTTCAACCACTTTTTCGGTTTCGTAATCTTCAGACTCAAGACCAATAGAGTTAGCTATGACTCGCATATTAATATCTCTTGACACAACAACAGTTTTACGTTTTTCCCATGCTTGATGCACCGACATTGCCGAGGCCAAAATCACATGGTCGGCAACTCTTGAATCTAAAGACGCAGGAAGAGATCCTGCTGTTCTATCACATACTTTAATAATACCTTGACCTTTCTCAATTCGGATTCCCTTTGGAAGAGACCCACGAGCACGAAAGGTATCGAAATGTTTGATAATTTTTCTTGCATTAAACCCAACGGAATCTTGGCGCTTTTTATGTTTATCTATTTCTTCAAGTACCTTGAGTGGGATAAAAACATCGTTATTTCCGAATCTAAAGATGCAATCTGCATCTGTGAGACACACAGAAGTGTCAATAACATAATTTTTTTTAGCCATAGTTTCCTCGTATCATCTCTCGGATGATTGGTTTAAGTTTGTTAGTTAAAGCTTCGGCTGCTTTAGCCATTCCGGCAGAAGAAGGAGAAGCTGCTTGGCGGGCCATTTTGTTTTTTCGCATTTGATTTATCTTTGAGCTATCTTTTTTCACAATCGAGTCCCAGATTGGTTTAAGTTTTTTGGCAGCACCGCCAGCAAAAAGCTTAAGAAACACGCCTAAAATCTCTTTATCTGGGTGATTTTTGTATTTTTCCATTGCTTTGTTTTTATCAAAACCCTCAAAGCCCAGTTTTGATAAGTTACCTATTGTGCTTTCTGGTGAATTAATGTTTTTCTTTTTCTTCTTTTTTTCTTCTAGGTCAAATTTTAGCTCTCCTAAGAAATTTATAAACTTTGGCAAATTTGGTTTAAAAAATCCATCAACACTCTTTTTCTTTATGATGTTAGAGTTTTTATATAACTCCAACATTGCATCAGTTCTCTCTGGTGGCAAAACATAGGTTGCAGGGGCTGGAGTGTCGCCTGTTTCCTGCGTTTGGACTTGTTTTTCTATTTCTTTTTCCACTGCGATTTCAGCATCGTCCGGAGATACTATATTTAGTTTGGTGATGTTCGTTACAACTTCGTCCTCAAGTCTTTTAATTTCCACCTCTTGATCGTCAGAAGCGATAATATTTTGAATGTCTTCGGGAGAAATTTCCTTTTCTATTGCTTTTACTAATTCGGATTCCCCATCTAACTCCACATCGAACTCTGGTTCTAATAAATTAATTAGCTTGGTTTCATCATCCGTTGGGTCTGGTAACATCTTTGATTTTACTTCATCATTGCTATCATAATAATTTTGTAGAGTCTTGTAAACGTTTTTTTGATTTTCATCGTTAGAATCCTTGAACGGTTGAATGTGGGACTGAGCTTGCTCGGAAGTTTTCAAATTAAATTGGGACATATTTTTAAGAATGTCTCGCATTGGTGTGTTTTCAGACTCTTGGGGATCAGATGCTTCCGGCTCGGAATCAGTAGATTTTCCAAAAATTGCTTTAACCTGTTGTTGGTTATCTTTGACCCATTTGGCTAACTTCTCAGCATGAGCCGGATTAATAAACCTCTCTAAGACATCAAATTTAACATCTGATTCGATATCAACAAAGTCTACCAAGTAGGCGCTTAGGAAAGTGTAATTTTTCTGTCGCTGTCCTTTTTTCATATCTTCGCCCAGTTTGCCCGGGGTAAGCTGACCTGTCATGATTAAAGCTGCCACCAGTCCTTGGAGCGCTTCGCGTACTTCATTGTCCTCTATTTCAATATCTTTTATTTTAGAAGCGGCTTGATCAAAGAATTTTTTGTCATCGTCTGCGATTGACCATATTAGTTTTGCGTCATCGGTGACATCTTCGGGCTCAGGTGCGTCTGGCATATTAATCCCAACTATTTTTTTGCCAGTTAAAATTAATTTGTTTAACTCTTTAATGTTCTCAAATGCAGTGTCATAATCTAGTTTTGCTTGCTCTAGGTCTTTTTGGTCAGATTTTTCATTAGACAACGTTAGCATCTGATTGTATGCTTTTAAATATTTATCCAAAGATTCTTTGTATTTGTTAACCTGCAAATCTTCTGATTCGTTTAACTCTGGTGGTACTTCTATAACTGCTTTGTCTAAATTAATTAACTTTACCAAATCCTTATAGGTTTCAACATCGTCAAGTTTGTTTCTAACTTGTGATAGTTGTTCATAATATTTTTTATGCTTATCCACTATGACTTTTATGTCTTCTGAAGATTCAATTTGTGCGCCCTCTAGTGCTTTTATCAAAACATCAGCAACAGTTTCTCCATTGGGCATCTTTTGTTTTATCTTATCGTTAAGAGCACGAGCTTTAAGACCCAAGTCTCGTTTATATAAACTTAGCACTTGTTTTTGTTTCATAATCATATCTGGATCTTTCTTAACAAGGTCATCTAAAATAAACTGAGCCGCTTGATAAATTGCCAAATATTCTGATATAAGTGTGTAAATTTCCATTAAAGACTTTGAAGATTCATCGTCCAAACCCAATGCTTCGTTCACTTCGCCAGATTCCTTACCTAGAAGATTTTTATAGATATTCTGTAAAGTTGTCAATTTTGTCTTTAGCCCTCTAGCATCTGAGGCTTTGGCAATGGTTCTGTCAGTAAATCTTTCAAATTTTCTTTGATATGTTTTTAGTCTTGCCATACCACGGGTAACAAATTGCTCTCCTTTGGTCATCTTTCCAGAGCTAGTTTGTTTTAGAAAACTTAATAACTTTTGAATGTCTCCAGATTTAATACCAATTTGAGAATGTTTCGCTACCATAAAAAGTTGCAGGGTGTTGTAGAAATTTCCATATGTCTTCAGTTGCACCTCAAGATCTTCGATTAACTGTAGAGTTGGTTCGTCAAGCTCCTGTTTGGCTTGTTCTAATTCTTCTTCTTCATCTTTTGGGTCGTCTGTTGCTGGAGTGTCTTTCTTGATAGACTGTTGATGGTCTTCATATGAAGTTTCATCGTTGTAAGATGGTCTTTTGTCAAACTCACCAGAGAAGACTTCTTGAATTGTGTCCACAATGGTATCTAAAGCATCTAAAATAGGCTTCAAAGAAGCCGTCTTCATGTCTTCAAATGAACCAAAAGTCGAAACAGGTACCAATGCTCTATTGACAGTCCTCAACAAAGCTTGAGTTCTCTTAAGTGCATCATCAAATCCTTTGGTGCCATGCAACTCAGACTCAAAAGGTTTGGTTAAAGGAAAAAATTCTCTAATCTTTTCCAACTCAGTGTATATGGATTGGCTAGCTGATCGGATGTCTTTAATTGGTTTTAAATCTTCACCGCCATACTGTTCCAAAGTGTCGTACAATCTTGGTGCGATATCAGAAACTTTCAAAAATACAGCTTTAATTTGTTCAACTTTTTTAAGATAATCATCACCTGCTCCTTCTATAATGACTTCTTTTTGAACTTGTTTGTCATCAGTCTCTGCTGCTTTTGGATCTTGGTCGGTCGTTTCCTCATCTTCTTTGTCCGAGGGTCTTTTCTTCATCTCGAATTCAATTCGGGCAGCCAATGCGTTTGCCAGATTAACAACATTTGGTAGAAGAAGTTTATATAAGACATCTTTTGGGTTTCTAGCATCACCACCCAGTTGTGCTTTATATTTGTTATACAGAGATTGAGACCCTTTCATCCCTTTTGTTGCGGTTTGTTTATATTCTCCAACAGCCTCAACAGTATCTTGGACATAATTTCTTAAAGAAACAAAATTCTCTGGGCCTGCTCTTTTGGGATCAAATTTCTTTTCTCGAAGGATTGATTCGTTTTGTTGAGGTTGGTCGGCCGGTAATGTCTTATCTGGGGTGGTGGCGCTTTCATCGTTGAAAGCCTTCAATTGTCGACTTAGGTCTTCTGGATCTAGCTTTAGAACCTTTCGCATTTGAGCGTAAAGTCCGTGAATAATTTTAGCCTGTGATGACATTTTATTATCATGAGGATAGAAAAAGTTTGGTCTAGCTCCGGGTTGTGGTGCGCTACCCTCGGGATCAGGCTCCAAATTAGTGTTGTGTTTACCTACAAATACAACAATACTGTTCATCAACTCTTGAGGTTCAAACTCACCAATTGATTTGTCTTCTCCGGAACCTTCTTTTCCTTGGGGTTCTTTTTCTGTTTGTTGGATTGCAGCTACAAATTGTTTTGATTTTTCGGGATCTTTCAAAACAGAAATCAATACTTTTCTTTCTTCCTTTGTAAAAGTGCCGTCTGCTTCAGCTTGTTTTAATACTTTAGACCAACCTTGTTCGATATTAAGAACTTTCCATGCATCTTGCAAAGGCCCTTCTTGTATCAATTCTGCTTTCATAAGAATAGCTAAAAATTTGACAACAACGAGATATTGATTATCATCAAGAAATTGTTTTAACGCTTGGCCATATCTCTCTTCAGCCTTAGATACTTCCAATTCGGATGTCTGCTCTTCTCCACCTTTTAAAAATTTTTCAAGATGAGGCACAACCTTTTTATCATCACTTGGGGCAGTCTCATCTAATTCAGAAAACTGTTTTTTAACTGCGTCTAAAATCTCCTCTGGTTTCATTCGTGCAAATGCACCGGATGAAATTGTAGGCATCTTAAGAGCTTGGTTGGTAGATTTATATTTTTTAACAAACTCTTCCAAACTTTTTGTGGCCAGCAGCGCTTCAATAGCTTTTACTCCGTTTTCACCGAGACCTGCCCAGTTTAACACAGGGTTTTCTGGATTTTTTAATGATAAAACCATTGCAGCGTTTTTGTATTGCTTTAAGGTGGAAGCCATAGCCAAAAATTGTTTAATGTTCAATACCTTAAAGGAATCAGCCTCTTTATATCTCTCTTCTAGTTTTTGCTTATCCACTGCTTCTATTTGGTCTAAGGAATATTTCTTAGAATTGTAAACCAATGCAACAAAAGGCTGTGCAACTTGCATATCTTTATCAAGATATTTTGCCTGTAAGGCTGTTCGAAGCAGAACGGCATTTTTATCCACTTCTTGGGTTTTTTCCATATCTTCTTTGCTTGTTATAAGAAAAATAGATTTAAGAACGGAAAACGAGCCATCGGTTCTGCCAACAAAATAACTTGTAAAGCCTTTCGGATCTTTTACAGTCTTCGAGATTGAGTCGATTGCTTTGTTAATTTGTTTTAATTTATTATCATCCACTTTGTTTTTGTTGTCAGCAGAACTATCAATGGGGCTATCAAGGGGGCCAAAAACTTCTTCCCAAAAAACGTTTAGTTTAGCAAATTGCTTTTGTTGATCTCCCTCAAGAGAATTTTCTACTTTATCTTCGCCACCTAAAGCGGCGACAGCAGCTTTATAAGTGTTTACAGCTTTTTTATCTTCTCTAAAATCATTAATAGCTTCAGCGGGGCCCTTTGCGGCCACGTTCTTAAGCACTTGGTTAAGTACTGCCATGGCTTTTTTTGTTTTATCGTCAGTTTCAGTACTGCCCTGTTGATCATCGCCTTTATCACTATCTCCACCTGCTGGGCTAGTTGTCGTGTCGGCAAGCTGAGGTTTAAGGTTTCCGTCTTTATCTTTGAACTTATCTGCCAAGGGACCCTCATCCAATAAATCCATTACTGCTTCGGCAATTTGATCTTCAAGAGTTTCTTCCATTGGTGTTTGTTGTACTAGTTGCATAATTGTCTCCAAAGTTGACGGATCTATGTAGTCACTTATAAGCTCAATAACACCGGGTTTGGGATCGGCGAGTCCATCAACCATAGAATTGAGAGATACCTCATGCGGTGGCGCTTTACCAGCAAGTCCCAAGGCAGCCATAATGCTTCCTAAGGCTTTGCTTTTGTTAATCATTTTAAGAACAGGGTTTTTACTAGGGTCGAGAGCGTTTTTTATAGCATCCCCAATACCTTCGGATTTAACATCAGCGGCTTTCATAGCTTGTTTTTCAATTGATCCGAATATTTGCTGAAGTGCTTTATCTATCTGGGCATTTTTGTCTGCCAAGTCTTTGACAGTTTCAACATCTGCCTCTTCTTCATTGAGCATACAGATTCCTCGTGTTGTATTATATACTATAAATAGCAAAAAAGGAGAGATTTCTCCCTCCTTTGTACTAATTGTATTTATTTTCGTCCGATATATTTAAACCATTGAATGCGGTAATCAAACTTTCCATTTCCGGATTTTGGCCAACATACCAAAACATTGTTACCGTTGAGGCAATTTCATCTAACGGGACGCCGGCTTTCGATAATTCTTTTGACACCTCCATCAGTTCACTAACTAATTTTTTTAATTTACCGGTGGTATCGGTCTCTATCCTATCCAGCAGTCGGTCTGCTGCTCCGTCTCTAAATTTTTCAGACACTTCCTTCTCCTTTGTGTTGTTTGCTTTTTGCTACCAACTCAGAAGAAGATTGTATTTTTCCGCCGCCTACATTCCAAATCATCTCAATTCCGATATCGTCACAGACTTTCATTTCGGGTGTATTTTGTTGCTTTCGATCACCGCCGTTGGCAAAAATATCTGGTTTTAATCTTAGTAGACTTTCGGTCACAGTGTCATCATCATCATCAGCTTGAAAAACAGCAGTAACACCTTTGATGCTTTGGATTATTTCGGCTCTTTCTTTCCAAGACATAAAAACATATCCTTTTTTTCGCAAAAGCCATTCGTCTGAATTTGCAATAACAATAACATCTCCATGTTCGGCAGCTTCTCGAATCATTCTGATATGTCCCACATGGATTGGGTCAAATCCACCGCTTACTGCTACAGTTTTTTTTCTCATTCTTTCTCCTTTAAAAGCTTTGCAGCAGAACCTTCAACGGGCAATTGAGTCTTTAAAACATCTTCAAGTTTGAAGTTATCAACAAAACTTTTCATCTCTCCAAATGCTCGTTTGTAGTCTGGTTCCATAATTACTTCTGTTTTACCACCGTGGCCATGGATTGCATGAACTTCACCGATGCTGTCGTATACTGTTACTGAAGGGTGTTCTGAAAGCCAAGTCAGAGCAACCTTTCCATTATCAAAAATAAAACCTTGAGCAATTCTTCCAGTACCACTGACGCCGCTCTCATCTTCGGTTCTCTTTAAATAAAATATTTTCATTCGTTCTCTCCCAAGTAACTTATCATTAAATCCACTCGAACGTTTCTTCGATGATTTTTTCCTTTTTGTTTTTGTTTTTTCTGTGGACATCTGATACATACCTAATTACCTTTAAAAAGCAGGAAAAGAAATTATCTTCTCCAGCGGGCACAACAAATAAAGTATCTTTATTTACTGCCAAATTCATGATTGGGTTGCACATAGAGTCTTCTATGATAACAACTTTATTTTCATAGCGACAAAACAAGTGACTCTCGGTCGCAAATGTATCTACAAGATCTTCTAAATATTTTTCAGTGTCTTCTATGTCTCCTAGATAAATTCCATGCTCCATGACCCTTGTGATCATTCTTAAAAAATAATTTTGGTCAGCCATCAGTGCTTTCCAACGAAGCGAAATGCCCAACAAGAGCTTTAATTATTTCTTTTGTTTTTTCAATACCTGTTGTCTTGTAGCTTCTACCTTTTGAATACAATGCGTCATAAATTTGCTTATCATTGCCGTTCTCCCCACAGCGATCACCAACAAACCAAACATCATAATCTTCAAAATGACGAAGAGCGTATGTTTTATCCCAACCTATCGGATAGATATCAAAACTTGTATCTCCTCCCAAAGTACAAGCAATGTCCTTTTGTATCCCATTAAGGCTTAATTTTCTTTCTAATCTTTTGAGATAATTTTTTCTAATACTTAATTTCTCATCTTTGAGAACAAATTGCTCTCTATCTTTAGATTTTGCAGCGCGACCAATTGGACACCAATTAATCATTGATCCTCTGTATTGTATAAATTCACCGGTTAGAGGTATCCCAAGCGCAGAAACATGACACTGCAAATCTAACAATATTGCAACTAAGTGTCTATATTTTTCTTCGCCTAAAGTTTCTCTCATATCAGCATTATGTTTAATGTCATACCAATCATCCAATTGTCTTGGTGGTGGATACCATTTGGTACCGTTGCATGGCAACAGATGTAAACAGTAAACCAATTCACTTTTTTTAAGAACGTATTCCATTTGCTGGTTTACATATTCCACATCTGAGCCTGTAACTATGCCGATCTGAGTGTGTTGAGATAACTCTCTCAAAGGTTGCAAAAGATTCGTATCAAAACTTTGTCGAGGTGGAGTTAAAGTGCCATCCATGTCAAAGAGAACAATACGGTTTTTTTTGTTGGTGCAAACTGTTTTAGATTTTTTTCTTTCTTCGAGCCATGTTATTCGTTTGCCATAGGTCATTTAGACACCTTAAAAGCATAAACAACTCCACGGAAAGCTTTTCTATCAATCTCTAAAGCACAGCCATTGGCATCATCTCGAATACTAACTATATGCTTACGGCACCGCTGAGCTATTTTAGAAATATCCGAGGTGCATCCCCATATTGAGACTGTGTTTGATCTCTTTTTGTCTGCATTGTTGTCGATCAATATGGTTTCGGCTTCCTCGTCGCCTTTCTTATTTTTATATTTTTTGATTATATCATCTACTGTTACTTTCATTTTTCCTCCCATAGAAATATCCAGTATATACAATATAACCTATTGGGAAGATCTTGTCAAGTATTTTCTTCAACTTTTTTTTGTAAGATATTAAATCTTTTCAATTCTGTTTGAAAGTTAGCTTCTGAAAGTCCCAACATACGGGCTGCATCTCCTTTCGTTCTACATGCAGAGAGTGCATATTTCAGACAAGCTTCTTTTACTATATATATTAAATTATTATATATAGGTATATTATATAATCTATTATTAATATAACTAGAAGATAATTCTAACTTTAAAGATATTAATTCTTCTAGAGTTAGAGAATTTAATATAGTTTCAAATGTATCATCTAGTTTTTTTTCTTTTTTGATTTTGTTTCTAAAAGAATAATTTTTATTTTTTCCTTGATAGGAATTCAGTTTTTTCTTCCAAGGCATATTTTTTACACTTTTTCCTTGACAATATCATCAGAATAGGTTATATTATATATATCAAGCTTTAGCATCATCATATTGTTGAGTTGTAGGTTCATCAACAGTCTTTGAAATCTCCCCTTCAAACTTGTCAAAATACAACTTAACATTGGTGATTAGATAATCGATGAAGATTTCTTTGTCTTTGGGGTTGGCTAGAGAATCATAGGCATCTAGGATGTATTGACTTACTTTCTTAAAACAAGTAAAAGCCATATTCCTCCCCGTTTCATCCATGCCTTCTAGACCAGCCCCAAAGGCTTCTTCTTCGGAAGGAGTATCATCTTTTTCAACAGGAACTTTTTTCTCTTCATCACCATCTTTTACGTCGATGTCGATTTCGCTCATATTAGCAAGCTCTTCAAAAATAGCTTCTTCTAAAGCAGCAAGGGCTGCTTCATCGTCATCGCCACCTTCATCCTCAGCATCAGCTTCCGGAGCTTCTGGTTCTTCGGTTGGTTCTGAAAGAAGAGCACCAGAGTCAGCAGGTGGGGCTGCACCTGATTCGTCTTCTGGTCGATATTTATCATTGACCATCATTGGCATAAGTGAGTCTTTTATTGCTTTTACCAAGTGAGCGCGAAAAGAGTCTCTTTGAGATTGATCAGTAGTAAGGCGCTTGTAGTCAGTTCGAAGAGTTGGAACCATTTTTTTCAAAAGGTCCTCAAGAACATTGATACCAGTAGACCTATGAGGGTGAATATCAGAAATATCACCTTCGGCAAGAAGGTTTTGGATTACTTTGCGGAGTTGCATTTCTTGTTGCAGTTCCGCTTTTTGTTTTTCATGTATCACAGACCTCAGCTTGTTTCTGATGTATTCTCTTAGTTTCATTTCAATAACTAAATTTTTTCTATTGATCATTTCAGTAACTCCTTTGAGACGTTGATTTTCTTCTTCTTTTTTATTAAATTTTGCGATAGCTTTTTTGGTAGACACAGGCGGCTTTTCTTGTTTTCCGGCATGCCCTTGGGCTGCTCCGGGAGATCCTGACATAATAGACATTTCTCGAAGCTGTTCAATAGAACTGATTTCAACAATCGCATCATGATCATAAGATTCAACTGTTTCTAATATAATTCTGTTTAAAGATTTAAATTTCATCGTTTAATTTTGACTCGGATTCGTCTACTTAGAGATTCTTTTACAAAAGCTGGCACTTTATCTTTCGTATCACCATCACCATCGGCATCTTTGGTATCTGTTTTCATAGGCATTTTACCATCTTTTGGTTTTTTTTCATCTGAAGACTTATCGTCTTCTTTCTCTTCTTTATCTGAGGAGTCTTTATTGTCATCTTCTTTAGATGATTTATTTTTGGATGATTTGTTTTTCATATAAGCTTGAAGCCCACCCTTGAGGTTATCAAGATTTTCTTCTACATTCTCTTTTGCCAATCTAGTTTCAGGTTTTTTCCTGCGAATGTCCGCAGCCATTTCATCTGCTTTGTTCCAATCGATTTCACCATCTTTGTCTTTGGGTAATTTTTGTCCGTCACCTTCAATATCTCGCCTTATACGATCTTTGGGCATGTTCTTGTTTTCACCTTTATCCCGTTTTGCGGGCGGGTGATCGTCTCTCTTACCGGGCTTTTTGCTACCACCATGTTCTTCCATAGTGAAGGCCTCAAGAACTGTCAACTCGCTTTCATGGATATTTCTCTTAATTGAACCATCCCCAAACTTAACATCGTATCGAGTAACTTTTCCTAGTTTCTCGTTGTAGTTGTGATCAACGGTATAACCTTCTTTGCCTTCATGAATAACATGATGAGCACAGTAGTGGTTAGGTGCAAAAATACGATCTTGGTTTTCCTCAAGGTCATATTCTTTTTTATTCTCATTTAGAGCATCAAGATTCATGCTGAATCCCCACCTTTTGTTAAGGTTTTCGTTTAATTCTTTATTTTTCCAATCTTTTAGTGACATTTTGCGATTTCTCCTTTCGTTATAAATAGTTGGATGTTTTTGTTTTAAGCTATCTTCCCAGTCTCGGAAACAAAGATTTCCCATCTCATATGCCTGACGTTCCATTTCACGCATTTTAGGGTTTTTTTGTGCGTATCCTTGGCCCATGTATCCATCATCCATAAGATCACCTTTTTCGTTTTGCATGTGGTGAACAAACTCATGGGCAAGAGATCTTAAGATATCTTTAATGTGCCGACCAGAAGCATAAATATGAATCTCAGAAGTAGAAGGATCATAGTATCCAGTTCTTCCAAGAGTTTTTTGGCTGTTGGGGATGTCATCATCAAACAGAATTTTTGGCGTGTTTGAGAATCCCATTCGCTTTTTTGCAAAGTTAGTCAAACTATGCACTTCATTGCTATAATCTTTGTTATTGATAATATGTTTCATGATATTAAATAGTTACTCGCTCTAACAAATATAAGAAGACTCTACAAGTAATTTGATTTTTTACGGGGATAACCTCGCCAAAGTAAATTTCTCGGCCTCCATACTCTTCCACAAGAATGTCAATCAACACTCCTTGTGATTTTTTTTCAAACCATTTTTTGTCTTCATCAGTTTCCAAACTTGACCATTGAACTAAATCGCCAATAGCCAATCTTTTTAAAGCTGAGTGGCCAAATGGCTTACCGGATCCAATCTTCTTCAATCCAAGAACACTCCCCTTGGGCTAGCAAGTCTGTCATGACACTTTGGGCCGTCTTTTTTGAGTAAGGTCCCATAATGTGTTTCTTTTTTTCACCTGTATCTGGGTCTGTCATCATAACATTTACATAAGAAGCTTTAAATTTTCTTGGAAATGATGATGTTGCTCCAAGTTTCCAATAGTTTCTGTCCATCTGTTGCATTGATTTATCAATACTATTGAGCAACTCAGGTTCAATTGGACCAGCATAGGGCCCTCTGTATATTTTTTTACTCATTGTTTTCTCTCAAATATGTTTCCTTGGTCTCTGGTGAGTACCATATATACTCAACAACATGACCAAATGGGTCTTCAACGTATACCCCAACAGTGCCATCACGATGGTGGATCCTTGTTCCAACATTGGGTAATTGATCAAAGTCCTCAACTAGTACTCCAATATGGTCATCAGGGTACTTGTTTTCATCTATAAGTGCTAAAGTTGTGTTATTAAGCAACATTCTACGGTAATATTGGTCTTTATATTGCAATTTCGCACCGAGCATCTTCTCATACCACTCTTGTGCAAGGTCGAGATCTGATACTCTAATGGCTATATGATCAACTTTATGCATTTTGATCTTAACCTCTGTCATCTGGTGCAACATTTAATTCATTTTCTAAAAAATGTTTAACTTTAGATATGTAATCCTCTGCTAAAGCTAGTTTTTTTTGAATCCAACCTTCAAGTTGTAGGTTGTCACCATAGGGCTCAAGCATTTGGTGAAGCTCAATTGAATATTTTGCAATGTTTTCAAGCTGCCCACGCACCATTTTGCCCTCTTTGTCCTCAAAATGCTGCCCTCGGGAGTGGTGATTGTGCTTGTACATCATATCAAACTCCTCAGAGATTATTTCTAAAATACGTTTTTTGTCTATTTTCATCGATTAATTCCTCAAAGATACTAAAATAATTAGTAATATTGTTATTACAGTAAACTCAAAATCAAAAATAATGTAAAACAAATAAGCTGCCGCGAAAAAAAGCAACATTTTTATGTTATTTAGCATGTTTTTTAAACCTTAATTTTGACCAACGTATACAATATCACCTTCATCAACTTGAATAATGGTTCCACCGCCATGATAATTCGGAATATACACTGATACTTTACCTTCATGAGTTCTTTTTACGGGCAAAATATACATTTCTGAGGTTCTTGATATCTTTGTAAAACTCATCGTTATCAAATCATAGTAGTAACCGTACCCTTCGCCCTTAATATTGACTGCGATTAGGGTGTTTTCTGTGCCCTGTAGAAGCAATTTTTTAATTTTTTCAACTACTTTGCTATAATTCATGCCGGCTACTCTTTTTTAAGTAACTAGGAACCGAATTATATTATTCCCCTCCGCCTCCATCTCCACCAGAATCACCAAAATCATGTGTATTACCGCCTATATAGGGCCAATTTGACCCCCTATTTCGACGTTTTTTGGCCTTTTTCCGACGTTTTTTACGCCTTTTTTCGTCTAATTTGGGGTCATTTTTGGCAATTTTTACCCTAATTTTACGTTTTTTTTTAGGATTTTCCTCTTCAAGTACCCCAACAGCGGGTGGAGCGGACTTGGGAGACCCCATTTTAGGCCTAGAATGGCCTTTTCCGCCACCTGTGTGCTTGTTATTGCCCATTCCAATGAGTTTTTTGCGGTTTTTTACGTCTTTTCGGCGTCTACGAAGGTACCAAGCCTCTTTTTCGGTCAATAAACCACGATTTTGAAGGAATTCTACTGCTTTTTTGAGCACTTTGGTCGAATTATCGGTATAAAAGTCGATTTCGTCCATTGAAACCCACCTATAGTCTTCATTTTCACGAAAATCTTGCATATCAAGGTTAACATGGGGTTGAATTTTGTTCATTTTAACGATATAGACATGTACATGGGACTTTTTCTTGTCAAATTCAAAGGCTTGGTCGCCTATTCTGTCTGCAAATGGCAAAATTAGTCCTGTCTCCTCTGCAACTTCACGCTCAAGACCGTCTAAATAGCCTTGTTCGCCTCGCTCAACCTCAATTTCTTTGATATGGCCTCCGGGAAGGTCCCATTTTTTGCCTTTGTCGCTTCTTCTAAGTAATAAAATATGATCATTTAAGTCAAATATGCATGCTTTAGTAACAATATATGAGTCCTTATAGAAATCAAGCGGATTTTTAATAGGTATGCCACCAAAATTCCCGATATGTTCTTCCATATCGTCATCATAGTGCAATGTTGAACCCAATTCGTTCAATTTGGCAGTCTTTGGTTTGCCATTTGTGTAGTGAACCTTATCAGGCCAGAAGTATTGTGTTAAATTTAGCTTTTCAAGGTGCTTTGGGACAGTGTCATCAGGGAACATACCCTCTTTGCTCTCATGTCTTGACGTGACAATATGCACATCATAGCCTTTTTGTATGTATGACATTATAATATCTATAATATCTTTGTTGTAACCTTGAAATTTGTACTCAAGATCAGGTGATTCAAGATCCATATAAGACATAACAATGGTGTTATCAAAATCAAAGGTTACAGTTTTACTCATATTTGTATAATCCTATTATAATATAACACGTTACGCATGTTTTGTCAAGCAAAAAGTTAATTATTCTGCCCAATCTTTACAGGCTTGCCCTTTGGGTGTATTTGATTTAGCCTTAGAGCACCCGTGGCGCTTTTTAAATGATTTTTTTCGCTTTGTATTGCCAGACTTACCGGTAACTCGAACTCCAGCCTGTCCCCAATGGATTCTTTTGTATCCACCGCTATCACTTTTGACACATTTCATCCACTTTTTACCTTTTCGAGTAGAAGAAGCCTTTTTGGTAACTTTAGTGCAACGGCTTGACTCATCCAAGTCTTCTTCAACAATAACATCATCATATTCCGTCATTGCTTCTTCGTTAATTTTGCCATAAGTTATACATGGATCTTGTCCACACCCGCAATTTTTTTTGCCTTCTTTTTGAACTTTGATTTGTTTACCGTCATCTTTAATGTAGTCACCTTTTTTGTGCTTGCCAACATTATCCATGCCGTCTAAAGTATCAATGACTTCTTCCTCAGAAGCATTTGTGTCTTTAACCATAGGTTCAGGTCCAGCAGCACCACCTTCTTTATCTAAGACTTTTTCCAAATCTTTTGGGTTAACATGGGTGTAGCCTTTTTTTGCTAATGCTTTGTGATCTTCATGTTTTTCGGCTTTCTTTTTGTCACCAGTTTTTGGATTGTACATCATATGAGGCTTAAAGTCGTCTTCGGATAAAACTTCCTTAAGGCCCTTCCAGATTTTTCCTTGACGACATTTAACAACAGCACCCGAGGCATAAGCTGAAGGCCAGACATCATATTTTCTTTTAGCAATACGTGTACATCGGTCTCCACCGCCAGCCTTTTTGGCTTTTTTCTTTTTAACTTTGGCACGTTTTTTACGTCGTGATTTTTTAGAAGCCTTTTCCGCAACAACAGCATCAAACTCTTCTTTGATTATATGTCGTAATTGTTCTTGTGTGAGTTTCATTTCTTTTTTTCCTCGTATTTGATCATGCTCATAGCAATACCATGTTTTTCACCAGCGTTTAAATTTCTAGAGTTGTAAATCGCTGAGATTATTTCATGACTATGGTCAACTTGAATTTTCAACATGTCAACAAAGTATCTTATCATTCCAGCATCACCAGCTTCTATAAGTTGTTTTAAAGCTTCAAGTTCTTCTGGTGTTGCTTGTTTTTTTGGTTCTTCATTCTCCAATAAAGATTTAAGCTCTTCTAAGATAATATGTTGTAATTCTTCTTGTGTGAGTTTCATTTCTTTTTGCCTCGTTTTTTGGCTTTCTTTCCCCAAGATTTTCCTTTACCTCGTTCCTTACAGGCTCCGGGAGTGGGTCTACATGCAGGGTATTTTTTGCGTTTTTCACCAGTTGACCGACCGCAAGACTTATATCCACCTTTTCCATCGGGAGCATTACAGTCAACCCAGCCTTTCTTCTTGCCTTTGGCTCCTTTGCGACCAAACCAGTCTCGAAGCGAAGATTCTTTGCTTGATTCTGTGCCGGCTTTCTTGCGTTTTTTGCGTTTTTTCTTGCGTTTTTCATCAAGCACTGCATCAAGCTCTTCTTTTATAATATTTTGTAATTCTTCTTTTGTGATTTCCATAGCAAAATTCCTACAAGTAAATAGTTATTTCTTTTTTCTTAGACGCACAGTTATGCGTTTTGAAGGTTTTTCACCTTGGGCCTCAGCTTTTACACAGTTTCGATAAGTCTTGCCATACATTTTTTTTGTCTTGCGCTTTGGGTGTGTCTTATAGCCTTTTTGGCAACGCTCATCAAGAACAATATCTATCATCTGTTCTATAACATTTCTAAGGCCTTGATGTTTAGAGCGTTCAACATGACCAGCGTGTTCATCTTCTGGGGATACTTCTTGCATTACGGTGACATTTCGTTCATATCTTGGAGGTTGCCCTCTACGCCATTTCTTCGCCATTTTCTTTCCTGATCTAAACATACCAACATCAACAATAACAATATCTTTAGTCTCAGGTCTAACTAAAATATTGCGGTCATGCATATCCCTAGCCTCCAATCCAGTTATCGCTTCTAATTCCTCGATTGCTTTTAGTATGCTTTTAACTCCGGGATAGCCGGCTCCTTGAGCCTCAGGCGGTGCACCTTGTAAGAAACCAGAGCCCTTTGGAACTATACCAACTGGTGTCCATTGTCTATATAAGTTAATAAAATCTTCTATTGCAGGTTCGATCTCTTTAAATAACACATCAAAACCTTCATCAAAATCTTTTTCCCAAGCTTTCATGCATTCATATATAAAGCGAATAGCAAAGCTAAATGCTTCTGCTCCCATTAGTTTGCCATTGTCTTTGTACATTAGATCGTCCATCATAACATCTATTAGTTCAAACAATTTGGAACCAGTTTCGTATTGTCTGTTTACTGTTTTATAAATCTTTGGCTGCCGCTTGACTCCTCTAAAGCTTATGTTCATCATGTTTCTTTTTATTTCTTCTTGTCGGTTGGGAGCAAAGTAGAGCATTTTATCCAAAACCATTTGTTTTGTTTTTTCATCTGTGATCATTAAGTTAGCACGTTTGCCAATATTCTTTTGCACGTCCATATCATCCAGTGACAAATCTGGTCGAAATCGTCCAACTTCACCTTGACCAAAAATATCTTGAATTACGGACTTTGCATTTGAATCATCTTCTAGAATCTCCATAACGATTAAGACAAGCCCTCTTTGTGAGTCAAATCGAGCCATATCAACTCTTGGAAAATGCTTAGCTATAAGTTTGTTGCTTTTTCTAGCATCCGATATTGTTTTGTAAATTCTAGCTTCTTCTTTTCCATTCCCTGCCGGCATAACTTTAATTGCATGCTCAACACCATCATAGCTATCCCATGTGCCACGATACACTGATCCATACAAGCCTTTACTAATATATTCAACATTATTGAAACCGAGTTGCTGAATTGCATCAACATGAATACTATCTTCTTCTTCATTTAGAAGCTTGTTCCATTTTTCTAAAATTAACTTCATAGAGATACCTCGAATATAAATAGTTAGTTTCCGGTATCTTGCTCCTCTTCATCATAATAATATGCAATCTCAACCAAGACGTGAGCACTAGGGACTTTATCAAAAATAACTGAATTGTTGACTGCATCATAATGCCAAAAAGTGTCCACACCATCGTTGTCTGGAATTGGCACTCCATCATGAAAAACGTATATGTGATTTGGGTCTGATGGTTCGTGAGTTAGCGGCCACTCTTCGTAGGGTTCAACTTGATTTGCTGCATCAGAAACACCAGCGGTCCAATCTTCGGAGCATATATCCACGACTTGTCCATTAAAGTTGTTTGCCGCATCAATATATTTTTTTCCATGATTATTGACAGCCGTATTGCATAAAGAATCATCAGGGTGAAGATTGACTATCGAAGCCACAAACACACTTTGTCTTTGAGAGCTAGCCCATCCAATAAAACTAGCTGCATCCGGTAAATATTTGTTGCTTTGTTCTTTCTCATCAGAGACAAAAACAATTAATAATGCTGCATCATTTCTCATCCAAGTCGATGAGTATTGATTTGTCATCATATAGGCATACGCTGCATCAAAACCAGCTTCAAATGCCCCAGCTTTTGATTGGATGTACATATATTCGGCCATTTGATAAGTATCTCCGGGCACCAATGGAAACTGATTCTCGGACTCAGCAAATCTCCAATCAGATGGTATTATAGCCAGCCTCCATCCACTTGGTGGTAAAGCTTGCATCATGGCGTCAATACCCATTAGTAATCTTGTTTGGTGTTGATTCATAGATCCAGATGGATCAATCACCCAAAGAATATCAACACCATTGACAGATGTTGGCTGTGTAAACGAATCTACCCATATTGGCGCACCATCAAACGCTGTGTCTTCGACAGTTTCACCCTCAACGTATATAATTATATCTTGGGCATGTTTGGTCTCGGTTATGGTCTCTGTGACCTTGTACGCTATCATGTGATCACTAGCACACGACAGTAAAAAGAAAATTAAAGTAAACACCTCATAGGACCCCCCCTATTAGTACCTATGTTCTAATTCGCATTATCGTCTAATTCTTACATTTATTTTTCTTTTTTTGTTTCCTTCGCGAATTTGGCTCGCCGGAATATCCCTTGGAGAAGTTAATTCTTTGACAGCTTCTTTGTGAGCTTTGTCTATTTTTTCTTGAGCTTGAAAGAAGTTTAGTTTTTCAATAAGTCTTGGTATTCTTTCTTCCAAAAATTTAACGTAGTTCATAACATACAACATGGTCTTCTTATTATCAACTTCTGATATTGTTAACTCCAAAATTATTTTTGGACTTTGGGTGTTTCCTCTTCTAACTTCAATGCCGCTTGGTAATTTAATGTCGATCTTGAAATCATATGGTTTATCAAATCTTTCTTGCGGTTCTTCGTGCTGATAGTCTGGGAACGGTAATTTCTCTTGACGTGCCAAGGCTTTGACAATTTGTTTATATTCAATATCCATGAGGTCATTTAATTTTTTAGTATAACGTTCTGCGTTAATTGCTCTTGTGACCATACCACCATAGTAATTTAAAGCTCTGTTGTATGGCATGCCACTATATTTTCCACCATTGGGTATCCCCTTTACTTTAAGGGGTAAACTAATTTGAGCTTCAAAAGAGATAAATCCATCAGCATCTTCTACTTCAAAATATTGGTAGCTGTCTTTTATCTTTTCAATGTTGGCGATAAGATCTTGATACATCTCTCTGCCATCGGGATTGAGGACATCTTCAAATTGTTTATAAATAATTTTTTTGATTTTCTCCTCATGCTCTTCAATATCCGCACCTGTATAGCCATATCCAATGTTTCTAATTGCACTTTCAGCAGACTCTAGATCCTCGGCCCTGTTATTCTCATATGGAGTTAAGTTAATATTAACAACTAGTCTAGGTATTTCTTCTTGTTTGTCCCAAGTAAGCTGAAGGCCATCACTGTAAGTATCGTAATCTTCAAAGTCACATTGATCAATAATATCTTCTGTAATTTTTTCCTGATCATCTTCAAAAAGTTCTTCAATAAAATCTAAGTCTGGATAATCTTTTAGGAAGTCTAGTATGATTGTAAAGCCAACATTGGCATCAATTGCTAGCATTGGTCTGTCAGCAGCATACCCTATATCTTCTGCATAAAAAGTAAGATGTTCATCATTGTAATTGCCATTATTAATAGCTTGGATAGCCTCTTCTACTCTAGACTCTGCATCACCATATTCAGCATCTGGATATTTTTGTTCAAGATATTCCATAAAAGGCCCAAAGTCACAGCTTGAGTGTTCACCTGTTTCAAAAACCCGCATGACCTCCATTTTTTTAAGAAAATCAACAACATAAGGTCCGTATTTTGGCTTTGGAGTGCAGTTTTGTTTACCTTTAATTTGATAAACCGCATCTTCATATTCATTGTAGCTAATTGTAACGTGAGAATCAGATATTTTTTGATTTTTCTTTTTAGACCTTAGGGAGTATAGAGCGCCACGCTCATCATCACCGCAGTGGCCCATTCTGTCACCTTCCGTAGGACACGAAGAGTCACCAATGTTGTACCAAAATAAATCATTTTTTTCATATCTGATTACTATTTTTTCTGGGTCTTCTTTTTCATCAAAATATCGTTGAGCAAATTTAATGGCATCTGCAATATCCATATCATCTAAAGACTTTTCATTGGTTGGGTGATCCAAGAAATAAGAGATTAAAGTTTCTCCCCCCATGTTTTGTCTAATTTTTGAATTATAAAAATCAACAATAATTGTGTCCAAACTGTTATCAATTCTCTTATTAAGATCTGCTGCCTGCGCAGGATTTTCAATTTTTCTTTTAACAAATTTTTTAAATGATTTTCTCATACCTTTGATATCAACAAGAGTTAAGGGTCTGACTTGAAGATCTTCTGGTTTATAATTTTTTCTACTGTATTCTGGGTAAAAGTGTGCACCCTGCATAGCAGTAATGTAGTGAGGATTAGTGTATCTAGCAGCCGCCCGCAGGCCCGGGGTGTTTATATCGCCATCTTTACTAGAAAGTGATGAAAAAATGTAATCATCAAGCCTAATAGACAACAAGCTCATGAGCTTATCAGCGGTGCGAGACGCAAAAATCTCATTTTTTAGTATCAAAGCTAAACGAACTTGGTCTTCTCGTCGCTGCAAGTCTTCTTTAATAAATGTTATCAAAATTTCTGGTAGACCCATCTCTTCAAGTTTAAGGGCTTCTTGCAAAACAACGTTTCTTTTTATCTTTACTCTTATCATATAGAAAAAACTCCAAATATGTTGTAATTAGTTACATCGGGGGGATAATGATTGGAGCAAATAAAAAAAGGATCTATGGTTGTGTTCTCACAACCAAACGATCTTGAGACAAAAAGATATCTTGAAAT
>Ga0209348_1000052_pt1 | contig 79561 bp, 58 predicted proteins | sample ETNvirenome_2_30_FD_184065 | JGI IMG/M metagenome (GOLD analysis project Ga0209348, IMG submission 184065) | Marine viral communities from the Pacific Ocean - ETNP_2_30 (SPAdes) (version 2) | ecosystem: Environmental > Aquatic > Marine > Oceanic | place: Pacific Ocean | collected 2013-06-22 | reverse complement strand
ATTTTCACCTGCTTTTTGGTCTATCTCTATATTATCTGCGGTTTTTTCATCTTGTGCATTTTGTAAAGTTCTAACTATTTATTAGTTGAATTGGAGGCTTTATAAAATGATAGTAGAGAAGTTTGAAAAAATTTTAAAAGAATTGACATTAGCAACAGAAGATGCCGAGAAGTGCGAGAAGGGAAACGCTTCTGCTGGTCGTAGACTAAGAAAGGTTTCTCTTGAAGCCATGAAAGCACTTAAAGAACTGCGTGCAGAAATTATGGAGAACATTAAAAAATGAAAATTTCAGGTAAAGAATTAAATAAAATTATCAAAGAAGAGATTACAAAAGTCTTGGAAAAAAGCAAAGACGCTGAAAGGGTTGCTCAAGTAGTCTCAAAGGCTTCAGGGTTTGAATCTAGGATTGCTTCAATCAACACTCAAGAAGAACTTGAAGAGCTTTTACAATTTGTAATGTCAAAACTAGATCCTCAAAAGATTAATGCAACAAGAGCAAAGCGTGCATTAAAAACCATTTTCAGTAAACTATGAACGAACAAATGCAAACATTGTTATCTCACTTTTATCAGTTTGCCAAAAACAGGCTTGGCTTTGATAAAGATGCTAAGATAACTTTCGCCAGTGATGAAGAGAATTCTAAAAATCCTCTCGGCACTACAGCGCACTATAACCCAGATAACATGCAAGTAACCGTCTACATTTCAGGTAGACATCCGAAAGACATCCTTCGCTCAGTGGCTCATGAACTAGTCCATCACAGGCAAAACTGCCAAGGTAAGATGAATGAACCAAGAGCTACTGGTCCTGGCTATGCTCAAAATGACATGCACCTTAGAGCACTTGAAGAAGAGGCTTATTTAGAAGGTAACATGTGCTTTAGAGACTGGGAAGACGGTTATAAGGCAAAACAAGAAGTTGGAACTATTTATGAGAGTGTTATCAAAACATTTACTAAGGAGAAGTTAAAAATGAGCACCAAGAAAGAAATGAGAACCATCGTTAGAGAAGCTGTCTCACGAGTTCTTACACAAAACAAGATTCAGGAGATGGACTACGAAGACGATGCCTACATGGACGACTTGGAGAAAGAGTTCCCATTTCTTAAAGACGACCCAGAAATGGGTGGAAAGGCACCTGCTGACGTTCAAGCCGCTATGGACGACGAGATGCCAGCCGATGATGAAGACGACATGATGGAAATGAAGGGTTGTCCTCATTGCGATGGCGATGCCCCAAGAAGTGAATGCACTTGTGGCAAAGCGATGGAAGAAGAGGTTGTTGCAGAAGGTGACGAGATGTCTAGAACAATCACACAGATTGAAACAATCGGTGATGTTGTCAATGGTGTCATTGGAATGATTGAAGACCCAGAGGCTATTGAGCGACTTGAAAGAGTTGACCAGATGATTACTATTCTACTCGCACAGATGCAGGGTGTTGATGAAGCAACCACAGATAAGCACGACGACCATCCAGCACTCACAGGCGACCAGAAAGACGAACTTCCAGACCACCTTCAGAAAGCTATTATTGATGCCGAAAAAGATGAAAAGAATGAAGCCATTGAGGACGATATCGAATCTGAAGAAGACCGTTACGGTGATATGAGACACAAATTAACCAAAATGAAATTCACTGGCAACATCGAAAAGGACGTTCGTGCAATGGAAGAAAACGAAGAACTTGCTGACTGGCTTTACGGTGAGCTAGGTTCAGGCGATGTTGTTGTTGACGGATTCGGCAAGGAATACGCTGCATCTGACATTCAAGACTATCTTGACACAAGCGACGTAGAACTTCCAGACATTGCCGAGACACAAGAAGACTTCTATGCTCAAATGAGAAACGACGCAAGAACTATCTCAGAAGACTGGAATAAGAGCATTCGCAAGAAGCGTTCGACTCTTTTAAATGAGCGTCTTATGAAGGCTTGGAAACTTAGCTAAAATTATTTCCTGTTAATTAGCTCCTCCTTTTGCTGGTTGATAGATAAAAAAGCCCCTTACAAACTGTAGGGGGCTTTTCTATTTGTTAAGAACTTTAAAGTAAACTATTTATTATGAAACAAGAGGACTTTATCGAAGATGGTTACACCTTCACCCCCGTCAGATTGCAATTTTGATTTTTTTATTTCTAATGTCTACAGCGGCAAGTTAAAAGATCTAGGTGCGATCACAGACGTTCACAGAAATGCAACTAACATTACAGAATCTATAAATAATTTAAATTCTGATGTAGTTGTCTATGAGATTTCTTATAAAACGACTGGTATTATTAGTGGCTTTCAGTTTAAGATGCCGTTTGAAAATCTTGATCTTCCTAGTGATTGTAAAAACATCTTGGCAGTAGTTGGCGGATTTAATGGTGTTGATGGGCATGCAAAAACTCAAGAGTTTAGACTTTATTCTTACAAAGATAATGTTTACGGAGTGTTTGACCCAGTAAGAGAGGCTGGCTTGTCTTATCTAGGTAGTTTAGCTAGTCAAATTCTATGTTATGTTATCGTTGGTGGAAGAGATTGTTCTCTTAAAAAATCTGTAAAAACAACAACAATTCTTGAAGATCAAGTTGCAACAGAAGCAGCGGCGAATAAAATAAAAAAGGCAAATTCAAATTGGTTTCTTTTTGGAGTTCAAAATAACTTCTGGTTTGAGTCTGAATTAAACAATGTAATTAGAATGTCTTACGAGGACAAATTTTCTGATAAGTATTTTTCTGGTGAAGTTTCCTCTAAAATAAATTTATCCGACATAGTTGCAATTGCTTACAAGGCTAACAAAAATTTCAACAATCTTAATTCTGACATTGTAGTTCCACCTCTTGCATGTGCTGTTACAGAAGAAGAAAATAACAAGAGCATTTTTATTTCTTGTGTAGAGTCTTACCCTTCTAGACAAAGGTCGCTAAAAGAAAGAACAGGTTTTTACGGTTGTTCGGAAGAACCCTATGAAGACACCTCTGATTACTCTTCTTCAAAAGACTCTTCTTTATTGCTAGACCGAGAATCTGAACCACACGATTTCAAAATAAAAATAAAAATTTCTTCAGACGTTAGCGTTTCTGGATTTCAGTTTGATTTAGGTTATAATTATTATAGTAAGTCTCCAGGTAAAAATCAATCTATAACAATCAATCCTTCTATCGATGGTAATTGGTTCTCAGACTTTATTTCTATTTCGGATCGATTCGGTTTCGATCAAGTTACAAGAATAGTAAGTTTTCAAAAGCCAATAAGCACGTCAAAAAGATTAACTGACATTATTTCAGACAAAGAATCTATGACAAATTTGTTTACTGAAAATTCAATGCCTCCAGTTGAAGATTATCAAATTTTAGAATTTTGCATAAAAGATTGTATTCCTGACGGTTGTAAAGCCCCTGAAGTTATTTATAAAATAAAACAAGATAGTTACACTGCTAGTAATCAAACATTCACAGCAGGAACTCGATACTATGGAAACGTAGTTTATCATGAAAATGATTATTGGACCACAACATCTGGAAAGTGGACTCCAACATCAATGCTTCTAGAAAAATCTTGGCAAGGAATTGAAATTTTTAATGTTAAAGTAGTTTCAAATGACCTTAGAGAATTTATAGAGCACCATGAACAAAATTTACCTTATAAGGGTAAAGAATTGTTCTATTCACAAGCAATAAGCAGTCACGACTATCCTAACTATTCAGACTTTTATGAAAAGACTTTTAGAGATTATATAAAAAAATCTCTCTACAACGGACTTGACTCTAATCCAACTTTCTCTGCTTATTCTTATTTAAGTAGTGCATCGGGATTTGACATTGATTCAAATCTCGACGGTCGATTTGATGTAGCAGACTTAGTAGCTTTTGTCAACCTGTCTCAAATGAGGATGTCTTTGCCTTTTAATGGCGGAACATTTGATGCATCTTCTTTATCAGTTATTTCTAAGAGTGGCAACAATAATAAGTTTGCGAGTTCAAGCGACGTTAGTTTTTGGAACCTTGCACAGATCGACTCTCTTACTTCAGCAAGAGAACTTGATAGAATAGTCCCTTCCTATTCTCAAAATAATGGTTATAGAACGTCTACCTATCCGTCAATCTGCCCGTCTGTTCATTCTTTAGAAGATCAAGACCCTAAAGTTATGCTTTATTTGTCACAAAGAACAGACATTTTACCTGATAAAGCCGCTTCTGCTGAAATAGAATTTAGAGGAGTTGGCGTAGATGCGGAAACCATCACACTAACAGATTGGGACGGCGTAACAAAAGTTTATGAATTTGAAAGTGCAGCAGGAGTTTCTGGCTCTAATGTCTCAGTAACCATAGGCGGGTCTGCAAGCGCTACTGCTACAAACTTTAAAAATGCAATCGATGGAGATGCTACACATGGTAACTCTTTTACGACTGCGATTAGTGGCTCGAAGGTTACAATAACAAGCGTTAAAAAGGGAGAAAGAGGAAACACTGCTATTACCTATTCTTCAAACTCGTTACCATTTTTAAGAAAATTTCCAGATTCATTCACTGAGGGTTCAAATTATTTAACAACACTGCCTCAAGAGTTTAAAGATTGGTACCGTTATCAAAAAGACATTTATTCCATTCCTTATAAAAATGCTCCAGACATTCGAACTTTGCAAAATGGTGGCGCACTATTTGAAGTAAAGATGCACACGAGTAACCGTGAGATTAATTTTATAGACCATGCTAGATTTACATTAAACATTTGTTCAGGCTATGCTTTAACAGACACCGCAGTAACTGCAAAAATTATTTTAAACAGTTCATTTGCAGGATTAGAAGTTTATAAGAATAATAAAACTACACCAATAAGTGCAAATTCTGACGGTTCATACACATTTCCGATTAGTGGTGATGCATCTGAAGGGGAAATTCATTTTGTTTGTAGAGTCGCTAGTGGGGCATCTTCCGTTGAAAACAATGCAATTCCAATAACCTATGATGGTGGAGCATTTAAGATTGCAACTATTTTATTGGATAAAAATATTGAAGGATTAAAAGAAGAAACCATAAGACTATCAGATGGACACATTCATTTTAGAAAAAGACCAAAAGGAACTTACGATGAAACAGTGGGTTCTTTGACTACTGACGTTTCTGAAGTAAATTATAATTCTGGAAATGGTGATTTAATTTTAGGTCCGCCCAGTAGCATCTTATTACAAAATTATGAAGATAACAGTAGTTCAACTCACACTTACAGTGATTATGTTCTTCACACATCTGCTATTGGAACGAACGCAATAGACATTATTTATAATTCTAAAAAGCAATTTAGAAGATTTAACTTTGCTATCAGAACATGGAACGGTGCTAAGTGGAGTAGCTTCATTACAAACATTGGAGTGAAGTCTTTAAATGGATGGAATATATCTGCTCAAAATACTACAGACTCCAATGGAGAAGACATAATTTTAATTACTGGCTTTTCTGGAAACTACGCTGAACCAAGAAATCTCATAGGCAAGGGAATACTATGTAGAATAATTTTAGATAAAGATGTTTTTGAAAAATCTATTATTTCAAGTGGACAAGAGCTTATTTGCCCACCGCTTGGAAAATCTAACAATTTATTTATTCCAAACTTAGATAGTTCTTTTCAAGGAGAAAAAGATTATTTATCAAATTGGAATGTCTCAAACGACAACACAATTGAGGCAAATCAGGGAACAAAACAAAGGTTTGGAACACAAGTAAACGATAAATCCTTAATTCAAATCTGCGATGCATCAAAAACATTTGAAGACAGCGTAGTTGTAGACACTAGTTCCAACATTACAAAATGGGTAAGCCAAGGTTTAGATCTTATTCCTCACTCTGACAACACGACCTACAGTCCTACTAGAGGCGCAGACCACGTTTCATTCAGTGGAACTCAGGGTTTGACATCTGATAGTGTGATTTATGCAAGAACAAAAAACATAACCACTTGGATGGCTTCTGTTGTTGTGGAACCTGTTATGCCAACTTCACCTGATGAGGGAATTGTTTTTACTACAATTGGAACAAATGTTTCCACAACACAGCCGCAAATAAGTCTTAAATTCGACACAACAAGCAATGGTTCTCTTATTGCTAAATGTGTTACAACTTCTGGTGGGACAATAACACTTACACATAGTTATTCCAGCCTATCTGATTTAAGAACAAAACAGGTTGTAACTTTTCTTGGACAAGCTGGTGGTGATTGTAAACTATTTTTAAACGGAACTCTTGTTGGAACTGATGTTTCCAATTCTATTACTTCTACTCTCACAGACAACGATTTTGGATGGGCACTTGGTTATGATGGAACTGGTAATCCTGCAAGTGGAACAAAGGGTTTCAATGGTAAAATTTATGAATTTTTGTTTTATTCTGATTCTGTGACGGACGATTTTAGACAAAAAGTAGAAGCCTACTTAGCTATGAAGTTTGGATTAAAGTCATCACTTCCTTCTACGCATGTTGGTTCTCCTTCTGACTTTACTTATGAAACTTTAAGAAACAGTGACCCAGAGACTCGATTCGCAATTAATAAATTTAAAGACCATTTATCACATAAAACAAAAAGAAGTTCTAAATGTGGTGCAAAATGGATCTCAAGTAGAGTTTCCATAGACAAAGACATTAATTATTTATTTAACTCTTCAGACGACCCAGTAGGAGGATTAGTGTAATGACCATGTTTGCCCCCCCACCCAGTGGTGGCTCTGGTTCTGACCCTGCTTCATCAGGAAAAGGTGTTTCAGGGACAAATAAGAATCCTGAAGGTTTGATTTGTGGAGACTCTACAATTTGTTATAGAACAGTAAAAGTAGAAGGGGTCACCAAAGACAGCGACACAACTGCTACAATTCAACTAGACTATAAATCCTCCAGTAAGGTGTATGGTTATCAATTTGTAATTGAGTTCGATTCATCCCTTACTATAACAAGTCCCAGCATTAATGTTTCAGAGAGAGCAGGGAGTCAGCCAGGGTTTCAAATCTCAGTACCGCAAGCACTGGGAGGGAATAGATTTTTAGTCTTTGGATTCTTTTCTTCTGCTGGAACATTTTTAGCTCCTGCGGAAACAGACACTAACTTTTTAACTATTGAAATAACGACTTCTAACAATGCATTTGCTGGTCTTTCTAGTTCAGATGTTACAAACAAGACAAGCATTGTTTATGCAAACGACAACATAAATTCTCCATCAAGCCCTAATCCAGTTTTTGCAATCCTGACTACAAGCAACATAAAAAATGATTCTTGGTCTGGATTTGGTGATGACACAAGTTTCAATACATTCACAGATGAGATTGCAGACATTTATCAGTCTGGTCTTATATTCGATGCTACTAATTGGAATAAATCCAAAGACACCAGACTTAAGGGTTATTATGATATAACAGATTTATGTTCTCATAAACTCTTTAGAATTGACGGTTCAAAAATTTTATTTGATTATATCTGTGAAGAACAAATGATTAGCGATTCTGACTGCACTGTTTGTGAGAGTCCGAAAGATATTGCAACAACTTCCGACTGCGATTCTGAAATTTGCATCTTAAACTCAACTACTTCTAAGAATGGTAAAGAAGCCGTCATAACGTTTGGTTATAAATCAACGTGCAGGATTAGTGGTTACGAAATAACTCTTGGTGGATTAAAATCTAGAACTGCATTTCAAGGTGTAGGTGGAGCATTAAAGATTTTACAATTAGATGATCAAGAAGCATATAAAAAACAGTGGCTTGAAAATTTAGGTAGAGATCCAGCATTATCAAACTCAGATAGACTAACTTATAATGCACCAGATGAAAAGATAAACACCAGAATCTTTGGATTTTCTTTTGGTAGATTATTACATCAAAATGAAGACGGGACAGTAGATTTGGGAGATTTAAACTCACCTACAACTGCTTGGAGCTTACCGTCTACTGGTGGTAAATTTAAAAAACTTACAAGAGTTGTTGTGAACCTAGAATCTTTCTCTTCTATTCCAGTTTTATCTAGTTTTAAAATGGTGACTAGTGAGACATTAAAAGCACCTGTTAACGATTATTCTAATAATTGGACTGCTATTGATTTGAATGGGTTTTTAGGAAGCGTCTCTCATTCGACTGTCGGTGTAAAAGATTTAATGGCATGTCTTTACTATTATCGAGAAGGGTTTGGCGGAGCAGAATCTTCACCCTATGATTCTTTAAATACTTTTACTCAAAAATTTATTTCAGAGACTGGAAGAAGTGAGCTTGCAATTAGTGATGTTTTAGCTGTTGGAAATCACATTACAATTAAGGGGCTTGACACAGCCTCTGATAACACTGCTCTAATAGTTCCTAGTGATTGTTGTAGCATTACATTACCAGGAGATTTTACTTTATCTGGCACGTTTATTGCTTGTAATCAGCCAACAAACCCTGGAAAAATAAGTCTAGCAATAGGTCAGTCTACCAGTGCAACTGGTTATAATGTTTATCGTAAGGCTAGAATAATCTCAGAATCATATAAAACTCCTGATTCTGCTTTAATAAATAAATTTTTAAAAGAAGGAATTGTCAGAACAGAAGATCTTTATGCAACTAAATTAGAATTCTTAACAACACTATCAACTCATCAAACTTACATTGATTTACCAAGTGTTCCAGTCAGAGACTGTAGTCTAACTCATGAAGCAACTTATTATGTAATAGCATTTAATAGCGCTGGCGAAGTCGCAAAAGAAGTTACGGTTTCTTACAATTGCTGCGACGGAACTATTACAACACCAGATGTCTCTTTAACTCGTGTTATGAATAGCGATGTTGAAATATTTTTACCAGTAACATTCAACGATGCTCCAGCATTTTTTGGCAACTCTTCTCCTGAAACTGGAGTTCCTGTGAGTGTTATTGTAACTTCTGTTCCAAGTCTTGGCGGAAGAATTGACAGTTCATTTGCAAACGAAGGAAAATTAATTTATAGACCACCCGAGAATCTGTTAGGCAAAGTGGAATTTACCTATACTGCAAGAGCGATGTCACGCCCTGGCGCTGGTCCTAGTTTTAATATTGAACAGCCTGGGGGGATTATTGAATTGAATTTCATTCCACCCGACCCAAATTTTACAATAACACCTTTTGGATGTGGCGAAGAAAATTCTGGTAAGGTTTTGATCACTCTTCAGAATGAGGTTGGAGACATAGCTGAAACGACTTGGGTAATTCAAAGAAAATTATCTACAAGCTCTAGTTTTACTGACGTCACGAAAATTGAGTCGAGAAATCATGTAGGTGAGAGAGAAATAACTCTTGTTGATGAACCTGGAATTTCTGAATGTTGTAATGCTGATGTTATTTATAACTACAGAATCACTGCTCAAACTACAAATAGCTCTAACACAGTAGTTACTTCAGAGCCTACAATTGTTTCAGTTACTGTAGAATGTTGTGCTTTGGAAAATGTAACAAATCTTTCAACTTCGGCTACAAGCTGCTCCGATAGCAATCATCCAGAGGTCACTGTTACGTGGAATGCGACAAACACAGCAACAAGTGGAAAGACTGTTGAACGTTACATAGTCTATAGAAAGCCTCATCCAACTGGTGGTCCTTATGTAAAGGTTGGAACTACAGATGAGGCGACGACAACATTTAAAGATAGTTCACTGCCAAGCCAAGCGATTTTTGCCACTAGTTCAAGTTATAAATACGCAGTTGTAACTCAAGCAAAAGATGGTTCTGTAAGTGGCGATCCAAATCATGCAAATTGGGGCTTATGGAACACAGATTCTACAGATGCAATTAATGAAGGCGACTCTTGTTCTCAAGGTGGCAGCGAATCTCTAATTGCAGTGTCAAACTGTGCAACCGCTCCGTGCCCTCAGTCTGAAACAGTTGAAATTTGCGCTGGTGAAACAGACTTTTCTGTTCAACTGAATTATGGTTGCATAATAAAGGGTCAAGAATCTGGAATTTTATTTGCAGAAACTTCTGGTGGGACTGCCCCAGCAGGACTCGTAACTATTGATGTCAACACTGGTGTTGCAACAATAAATACAACAGGTGTAGCTGTTGGAACTCACACGCAAAACTTTACAGTAACAGACACAGCAGGTCAAGTTGGAAGCGGTGTTTTAACAATTAATGTTGTAGATTGTGATTGTGGGTGCCACAATAGTGATGCAACATATGTTATCTGCGACGTCGATAAAGAAAATAGTGAATGGACTGCACCTGGAAGTGGCACTACTGTTGAACAAGTTCCTTTTTCAGTTCCAGGTAGACCAAACCCAAGAGGACCGACGTCACCAGAAAGTCATCCACCTGTTATTACACAGGAAGATGGATTTGTGCCTAGTAATCTTCCTGAAGCTCCATCACCTCCTGGCGGAGGTGGAGGCTCAGGCGGAGGCGGAGGAGGCTGTAGTGTTATGAAGTTAGTAGGAATTGACACATCTGGGCTTTCGAATGGCAATGGAGAGGCTTCAAGTGTGACGTTTACCGTTTCAGGTGTTGGCTCTCAAGATTGTGCTCAGAAATTTTATAATCTTGAAGAACCACATTCAATTATTTCTGGGAATTGGGGTAATTACATGGCAGATTCTAAACAGTTTACAACTACTTGGGACTCTGATTATGAACAAGTTACCATCTCATGGATAAACTCTAAAGCTACTGGGACAAGTGCCAGTCATAGATACATAAGTCTTCACTGGAGACATAACCTTGATACTTCTCGCATAATGTCTTGGGCGTTTAGAATGAGTAATTCTCCAACAAATTCAACCATAGTAGACACTAACTGGGGTGCTGGTAAATTGATAGCTGAAGATAACGCTATAATTTCTCCTCCTTATGTTGAAACATCCTCTGGCATTAATCAATTCCTAAATTCTTTTGCGTGGAAATATAGAACACAGGGTAGCACAAACGTTGCCATGCAAGGTCCACTTTGGAAACTTCAATTAAGTGATTTTGTTACACAAGATAATCATGCTTTTGTAAATTACCTTAAAGAGTTTGATTATTACAGAGGTGCAGTTACAATGACTATTGGAGGAACAGATTATTATTTAATTGATTATCGACAACTCGGCACGGGGAACATTAGTGACGCATCACACAGAATGCATAGTCAGGTTACTAGTGGAAGAACTGAATATTCAGTTGGCAACTCTACTGGTGGTGCAAGTCAATATGTAGTTCCTTTCGGTAAAGGAAGTTCTGCCACTGCTACTGAGTTAGCTATTGGCTATTATGGTGATGATAATTCAGGAACTAAATCGACCACTATTGCTGATGCGCCAGATAATAACACAAATGTAACTTTCTACTTTCCAGCCAATTATAATTCTACATCATTTGCTGGCTCAAACCACACTCACACTGGTGCGATGTCTGATTTAAAGATTGTTATTTCTATGAATGATGGAACTGCTGGTAACATGACCCTTCAAGCCTTCAGAGCAGACGATGGAGTTAATTGGACAGAAGTTACCAAGCTATATCCAGTAGGTCACGATTACGAATGATAATAAGAGTTGTTTACTTGTAAGCAAACTAATTAAATGTGAGAAATTTTTACGTTTTACTTGACTTGGAGGTAACATTATGATAGATTTAAGAAAAATGACGAGAAAGTTTATTGTGAACGAAGGTAAACAACAGGTCAATTGGCAAGCTCTCGTTCAATCTATCGAAGAGGCTTTATCTTCCATTCGCACAGGCTCCCTTAGAGACTCTAGAAGAGTCGATATCGCTAAGCACAATCTAAAAGAAATTAAAAGACATCTTAGAAAAGCAAACGAGAGAATTGAAACTCTTGAAGAACAACTTCGCATCCTAGAAGAAGGATCAAAGGAGTAAGAAGATGGGTGGACTTGGTGGACACGTAGATCATCTCTACGACAATCCAGACTTAACTTTTACCGACATGATAAAAATCATGACTGCTGCCTCGAATGGAGAAATTACAGGTGGTGAGAAGCTAGATGGGCAAAATCTTTTTGTCTCTTATTCTGTAAAAGATGGTAAAGCAAAAGCTGCACGTAATGTAGGTAATGTAAAGAAAGGTGGAATGGATGCCGAAGCTCTCGCTGCAAAGTTTGCAGGTCGTGGAACTTTAGAGGCAGCATTCAACGGAGCCTTTGAAGCCTTTGTTGACGCAGTAAGTCAAATGCCAGAAGAAGTCAAGCTAAAAGTGTTTGGTCCCGATGCTAACATTTTTTATAATGCAGAAGTAATGGATCCTGATAACCCAAACATTATCAACTACAATTCAAAGAATCTTATTATTCATAGAGATGGTCACGGAGAATATGACCGTGAAACTGGAAAAGTTACAGATAGAGATGTCTCTAAGGAAGCAAATCTACTAGGAAAAGCACTAAAACAAGTTCAGAAGTCTGACAAACAGAATGGATTTGGTGTAGAAATGAAAGCTGTTGAGAGATTAAGGGCACTTTCTGATGACACAGCACTCAACACAGCGGTCTCACGTCTTAAAAAACTACTTGCAAGTTCAGAAGTTGGTGAGGGTGCAAAGGTTGGAGAGTTTATTATCTCTAAATTAGACAATCTTATCGAAAGAATGTTTCCACAACTCGATGATGACACTAAAAAGATGATAATGCAGCGAATGTTCGGTGTTAAAGGTGTTAATGCAACACAGATCTACAAGAGAATTAAAGACCCAGAGGTCAAATCAGCAGTCCGAGACTTCATTAAAGACCAAAAACGAGTTAGAAAAGAAATTATTTTCCCTCTTGAGGACATCGTGCATGACTTTGCAGTCGCAATGCTCGATGGATTGAAGTCTAGGTTCGTTCTTTCACACAAAGATGAGATAAATCGCATCGCAGATAGACTAGAAGCCGCTATTGCAGAGATTGAAGCCGCTGGTGATGCTGTAAAGTCTGATAAATTGAAGGATCAACTTGGAAAGCTAAAGAGTTTAGACAAGATTTCCTCCTCAATGGAAGGTTTCGTGTTTGCTTTTGATGGAAACACTTATAAAATCACTGGTTCCTTCGCTCCAGTCAATCAAATTATGGGATTATTACCTTGGGAAAAGAAAAAAGGCGGTGATCTATCCGAAAATACTGGTGGCGGTCAAAGAATTGGTGTTTTTCCAGGTAAATTCAAGCCTCCACACGCTGGACATTTCCTTGGTGCCAAAGAAATGATTGATTCTTATGAAGCTGACAAGGTTATTGTAATAATTTCTAAGAAAGCAGTGAAAAGAGAGACTGAAAAAGGCTTATTTATTGTTTATCCCGAAACTTCTGAGAAGATTTGGAACAAATACATCGATGAAAACGGTTATAAGGGCAAAATTATTGCTACAGTGTCGAGTTACCCCTCTCCTATCGCAGACACTTACGAAATGTTGAAAGAATTTCCAGAGGGAACAACTGTTTTAGTCTCAAAGGGTGAAAAAGATGCAGAAGATCCTCGTTTCGCTCGCATGCAACAATTTATTGCTAAAAATAATCTATCAGTAAGCCTAGAACAAGTAGATGGATCGATGTCAGACACTGGAGCTTCTGGAACTAAACTTGGATTAGCTATTGCTAACCGAGATTTAGACACTTTTAAAAAAATGATTCCTCTTTCTGGGGCTTCTGCAATGGACCTTTGGGAAGAATTGGTAAGTACTGTCATAGACGAAGGATCTTATTCTAAATTAGAAGGCGAAAGCAGCCTTTTAAGGCAACTTTACGAGATGATCGACGAAGCAGTCAAAATTGATTCAGAATCAGTGCCAGGAGGTCAATTAGGCGGTCCGCAAAGAACTGATAACCAAGAGGACGACTCAACTGAAGACGAAAAACAAAAATCCACGAAGGAAGGGGGTGAAAAAACAGAAGTTGAGGTCACCACAAAGACTATCGTTAATGTAACTGTTGATGGAAACAAAGTCAGTGTCACAACAGACGATGATTCTGAAGACATTAAAGAAGTTATAAGTGAAGAAGCAGAAGAACCCCAAGAAAGAGGCATTATAAGTTTAGATTATGGGTTGAGGATGCCTAGAATGAACCTTCCTCAGATTAAGTCAACAGATGTTCAGGAATTTTGTGATTGGTTGGAGTCTAAAGGGGTAGAGTGTCTAAAATCTTCAATGAGAGTAGGCGAACTTACACCAGTTCAAAAAGAAATCAACATTGATAAGACAAATTCAATGAAAGCAAAGCATGAAGCAGGGCAGATAGATTTATCTAATGGTAAACCAGTCATGGTCTCTGGTGATGAGCACCTCGTAGACGGTCATCACAGATGGTATGCTTTAAAAGAATTGGATGAGAATAATGAAATAGATGTTATCATTATTGACGCACCTATCTTAGATCTTATCTCACTTATGAAGCAATTTCCTAAGACTTCTTATAAAAGACCTGTAGATGAATTGACAGTCGAGCCTTTAGATGAGTCTTATGGTAAAATCGGAAGCGGTGATTCCAGTGTTGTAAATGTTGGAAAGATGAAGATTGTTATCGATGTAGAGGACATGGATTTAGAGCCTTCAAAACATGGAGAAGAAAGAAGATTTCGACACGGAAAGGGTAAGACTATTTCTAAAGATGCTATCTTGCAGGCAGCAGAAAGAGGTTTGGGACTAGTTATTCAAGACTATGCAAATGGTGAGATTGCTAATGGTGAGGCATTTGTTATTCGACACAAAGCGAATGCGAAAACACCAGCATTAAATCTTGTGGCTGCACTGGAAATGAAAAAAGGTCCAGATGCTATGAAGATTATAACTGTCATGAGAAAAGATGATTTTAAGACAGACAATTTTGGTGGTGGAAAACAAAAAACATATAATGTTTGAGGAATAAAAATGATTGACAGAAATGAGATGATTCAAGAGCTTAAATTAAGAGAATTTATTAAGAGAGCTATCAAGGTTAGAGCAAAAAATAAAGATGACCATAGAGTGTGGGAAGAGTTTGAGCTTCGAGCTTTAATTAGAAAACTTCTAAAAGAAGCGGCAACAGAAAAAGTTCAACACAGATCTACAGGAATAAATGTTTTAGAGGATTTATTGAAAAAGATTATCCCTGTTATTGAGCAAGATTACAAAATGCTTACAACAGGCGATGATCAGAGAAAGTCTTTTTCCGCACACATTCTTACTGCGATAGAAAACGCTTTGGCTCCAGTAACTGCAAACAAGGAAGCTGGTGGGGATGATGATAAATTTATTGGCATCGAAGAAGTTGAAAAACTAGATGAAATTGAAGTCGAGATAGGCGACAAGCCAGAAGATGATGACGCTTTTATTGACATCGACGACGATGGCAAAGAAGACGAAGATGAAGAAGGTAACTTTAAAGATTTGGGTGACGAGGATAAGACAGGTTCAAATTTTGCTCAAGCAACTTTTGATAAAATTGAAAAACAAATCATCGATGCGTTTTCTTTATTAGGAAATCAAGAAGACCAAGATTTATTTGAAGAATATCTCTTGACAAATGTTAAACTTTATTTTGACAAGTTTGAAGATGAACTTAAAACCACTATTTCTGAACCAACAACAGATGAATATGAAAACGAAAAAGAAGAAGAAACTGAAGAATCTGAAGAAGAAGAGCTAGAACTGTAACTTTTTCAACTATTGCTACTATTTATTAACAGCTTATTTTTAATATGGAGGACATTTAAATGTCAAAACAGAAAAGACTAAAAAAGATTATCAAGGCAAAATTAAATAGAGTCTTGGTTACGGGTGTGCCATCACTTGCGACACCTTCTCTTCAAGAATCAAGATTAGTGGAACTCGATTCAATTGCAAAGGCTGGCGGTGACGGCGCTGGTGAAGGTTCTGGTGACGGCTTGTTATTAGACGTAATTGGAATTGCAAACCCAGGTCTTATAAACGAAACTTTAAACATTGACGAAGACGGAGCAGCCCACGGGGTTGATTTTGATGATCTTGATGCATCTGAAGTTCGAGACACAGACAACGACGGAATTGGAGACAACAGAGACATTGTTTTTAATAAAATTGCATTAGATGCTTTTCTTAGGTCTATCGGTGCAGATGGTAACCCTGTAGCTCCAAACGACGGTTCTATAGCAGACATTGCAACTAGATTTGCAAATGCAAGGACAGACCTTGAAGCTGCTGCTGGACTCGCAGATCCAGCAGACCAAGCAACACGCCTTGCTCAACTAAGAGCAGGTACCGCAGTCGGTCAAGTTGCCCAAGCTGCTGATTGCACAAAAGCTGCATTGGCAACATTGCTTACAACATTGCAAGATCAACAATCGCAAGCAAATGAACTTAAAGCAGAGATTGCGGCTGCAACCGCTACAGCGGGTGTAACAGTTCCTGGCGCAAACCCTTATCACTTATCTGGAGCTTCTGTAATTGCCGTTACTGGTGCTAATGATGTGGATGTGGATGCCGCAGTAGCTGCTGCAACCGCCAACAAGAATCTTTGCGACGCAGCTTTAGACACAATCGAGCCTTAATAGGGATTTAGTTGCATAAAGAACGTCCTCATAAAACCCCTTCTGTTTCAAAACAACTGAGGGAAGAAAATAAAATTAATGACCTCTTTGAGATTCAATTATCTAACCTGAGTCTTGAAGAGGTTATTAGTTTAAAGCTAGAACTCGCCACAAGAGAGATGGACGGTAAGATGTACGGTCTGCCCATCTGGAAAAACATGCCCACCATTGTTAGAGATGCTTGTCTCAAAGCTGCAATTTCTGGATCTGCAACTCGACGGGACGCTGCAAGGTTTCTCGGAATCACTTATGCCAACCTAAGACAAAACCTTAAAAACTATGGACTTTTTCATTATTTTAAAAAAAGGTCTTAACAAGACAGTTTTTGTAAGGTATATATATATTAAGTTATTCGCTTCACTCATAACTAAATTAAATAAAAAAACTCAAGTCTGAGTCTGAGTTACTAAGTAAATTCATTTCAAACTCTCTAATTACTATAGAAAAGAGGGAGAGAAAAATTGAAAATAAGTAAACACATAAAAATTGGAATCACTTCACAATGTGAAGAAAACCTTTTTGGTAATGGACTTAAGTCCAACGTTTGGTTTCTTTATAAATTATTAAAAAATACTGGCTATGATGTTGACATGGTTTCTGAATCTGATAAACATTATGGTAAGAAGTTGTTAGGCGTTGAACTTAAAAAATTAGACACTATTACTGTTTCTGATTATCAAGTATTAATTCAGTGTGCCAATTCTTTGACGGAAGAAGTCAGAATGGTTCACAAAGGAAATAAAGGAATTGTTGGTTCTTGTGAATATGGAAACAAGATTCTAATTGACATGGGCACTATGATCTATAAAGATGATGATGCTAGTTTTACTATGCCAGAGGTTGACTTCTACTGGACGTCTCCGCACTTTGAAAGAACAGCAAACGCACTACAGACAATGGCAAAAGCTCCTGTAAGTATTTGCCCTTACATTTGGTCTCCAGAGATTATTACCTTATCTTACATGGGCGCTGGTTATAGTCCCTTTTTTGGAGCACACACTAACTTAAAAAACATTGCTATTATGGAATCTAATCTTTACATGGTAAAGATGTGTTTTATTCCAATGCTAATAGCAGAAGAACTTTACAATAGAAAACCAGAGATGATTGATCAAGTTTTCAATGTTGGTTCTTCTTTATTAAAAGATAAAGTTAACTTTGTCAGATTTTGTAATCGATTAGATTTAGTCAAAGATGCGAAGATGTCTTTCGAAGGAAGATGGGCTTTGAACTTTTTATTAGAAAAAGGTTATGCTGGTTCAATTATCTCACATCAATGGTGTAACGAATTGAACTACCTCCAATTGGAAGCAATGCACTTTAATTTACCTTTTATTCATAATAGTCCAGTGTTTAAAGAACACGGCTACTATTATCCAGAGTTTGATGTTCATGCTGGTGCTGACGCTCTTGAAGAGGCGATTAATAATCACCATAAACGTTATCTTGAAGATAGACCAAAGAATAATGAACTACTTTGGAGATACAGTCCTAATAACATAAAGAACGTTGAAGGTTATGTGGAACTCTTAGAAAAGGAAATTCAGACTCACTTTTCTAAGGGAGAGTTTTGAAAAATTGGAAAGTTTTAAAGTTAGATAGTTCCTATAGACCTATTCAGGTTATAGACTGGACAGAGGCATTCACTATGGTGTTTGCTGGTAGAGCCAACGTTGTAGAATATAGAGAAGGTGCATTTGTCAATTCCGCATCTGAATCATTTAAAGTCCCTTCCGTTATTGCAATCAATCGTTATGTTAGAAAGGCAAGAGTCTCGCTGCGGGTAACGAGAAACAATTTATTTATAAGAGATAAATACACTTGTCAATATTGTAACACAAGGTTTCCTAAAGGAGAGCTTACAATAGATCATGTAACACCGAAGTCTGCTGGTGGTCCAAAGACTTGGGAGAATCTAGTAGCAGCTTGTAGAAAGTGTAATCAAAAGAAAGCAAACAAACTTCCAAGAGAAGCAAACATGTTTCCTAAAAACACGCCTCGTGTTCCATCTATTAAATTATTTTATAATTTTAATAATAACATTGACGAGGCTTGGAAAACTTATCTGGAGCCTTTTTCTTATTGACTAATTTTGTTATAGTCAAATTTAATGGACTTACCTCTCTTTATTGCAGCAAGTGCCTCAGTTAATGTTTCTTTAATTTGATCAACTGTTGCACTGTAGCTGATAGGACTATTACATTGACCCGTGATAAGATTACAATAACTTGAATCAATAGAATGAATCATTCCAATAATTTCGCCATTTGTGTTTAAGATAGGGGAGCCACTAGAGCCAGGAGCAGCGCTTAAGTTATACATTGAAAAAATTCTTTTTTTCTTTTTACCTCCTGGCATTAAAAATTGACCGTTATAACTTCCTTTAGTAAAAAAGACACCTCCACCACTTGAGCTTGGATGATAGATTCCTTTTGGAGCAGAGATGTTAATAACCTCTTGACCGTATTCTGGAGGAGATCCTAATTTAAGAGAGGGCACGTTCATTGAAGTTTCAATCACGCATGTGTCTGCGGCAACATTTCTTATCCACGGAATTTTCTTTACTGAGTAGGTGGTTCCGCTACTGTCTACAACCCTCATGGAAGAATCAGAAATTATTTTAAAATCTTTATTAAAGCCTAAAATTTTTTTTATGTGATTATGAGCAGATTTGTCAAAATCTTTTATTGAATATTCTTCATCTTCACATAAGTGATCAGCAGTTAGGACAAGTGTTCTTGGGATTTGTCCAATTTCTCTCTCGTTCCAAATAACTCCACCAGAACCAGTTGAATTCATCGTCATTAATTTCTTGCATTCGTTTGTCTTTGACAGACTGTTTTCTCCACAAATCTTTATTTCAACTGACTTGTGAATTTTTACAAAAGATTTTTTCATGCTTGTTGGATGCTTGATTGAAGAAGCACATCCAGCTATAAGTGCAATTATAATAAGAAAAAAAATCTTTTTAATCATAAAAATTCTCCTCCTGCGTTCCCTATAAGTAAGTAGGGTAGAAAGAATAAAAAAGTAAAAGACCTATTTATTGGTGAGAAAGGCAAACTATGACAAACAAAATTTACGTTATTGACACCAGTGTTTATTTGACAGATTTCTCCTCACTTAGAGCTTTTGAAGATAATGATATTGTTATTCCATTCAAAGTTCTTGAAGAAATTGATAAACATAAGAAAAGACAAGATGCCGTAGGATCTAATGCTAGAAATATTATCAGAGCTTTGGATGAACTAAGAGAGATAGGTTCATTGCATAATGGTGTTTCTATGGGAGAAGGCTTTGGAACTGTTACGGCTAGAAGCTACGATCCTCAACTTATTCCATTAGACTGGGACGTAGAAGATCCAGATAATCAAATTATAGCCACTGCATTGACAGTTAAAGTTGAAAACCCAGATTCCAAGGTCACTCTTGTTTCAAGAGATATTAACCTGAGAGTTAAGTGTGATTCTATAGGATTGTCAACAGACGATTATCAAGCAAGTCAGGTTATAGAATCTTTAGATGAAATTTATTCAGGCTACACCGAGATGGTTGTAAAAGATTCTGTCATAGAAGATTTTTATAATGGAGAAGATGTTTTTATTCCAAAAGAAGAGCAGGGATTAAATGGAAATCAGTTTCTTGTTATGTCTTCTGAGATAAATGAAAAGAAGTCTGCTCTTGCAAGATTTAAAAATTATAATTCTCCATTAATAAAAATTCCAAACAAGCGTAGGGTTTGGGGCATCTCTCCTCGAAACAAGGAACAGACCTATGCTATTGAGCTTCTAATGGACCCTTCTATCTCCCTCGTGTCACTTGTTGGCAAAGCTGGTTCTGGTAAGACTTTATGTGCAATCGCAGCAGGCTTAGAGCAAACCCTCGACGATCATCCAATGAGCAGTCAAAGGTCCATCTACACAAGACTTATTGTCTCTCGTCCCGTAGAGCCCCTCGGAAAAGATATCGGATTTTTACCAGGGACAATGGAAGAAAAAATGGAGCCTTGGCTAAAACCTATTCAAGATAATTTAAAATTTTTAATGGTCGATGATTCAGTTACACTGCAAGAATACATGGACATGGGAAAGATAGAAGTCGAGGCACTTACCTACATTAGAGGTCGATCCATTGCCAATGCTTTTATTATTATTGATGAAGCACAAAATCTCACTAAGCATGAACTTAAGACTATTGTTACCCGAGTAGGAGAAGGGACAAAACTTATTCTTACTGGAGACGTTGAACAAATTGATAACATCTATATAGATGAGAGAACTAACGGACTAACCTATGCAGTAGAAAAAATGAAGGAGCACGAGATTACAGGTCACGTAACTTTAAAAAAGGGTGAACGTTCTGCAATCGCAACACTTGGTTCTAAAATTTTATAGTTTACAAACTTTACACCTTGTGCTACAATTAACAAATGAGCAATTACATAAAAAAATCTCACAATAAAATAATGAAAGAAAGAAAAGAATTTACAATTTTTGGGAACATTCACGTCTTTGTTAAAGACCCTTTACCAGAGGATGTAAATCTCACAAATGTTATCATGAATTTGGAGGATTCAATTCCTGCTCATTTATTTCATGAAGTTGAGACTGTTTTGGTGGGTCAATTTAAAGAAGTTAAAGAACGTGGATTACGTGCAGTTTATTTAGATGGTGGAATTTACGTTACTAACGAACAACCCTCAGAAGAGCAGTTGTTCGAGGACATAGTTCACGAAGTTGCACATGCGGTTGAGAAGATGTTTGAGGTTGAACTTTATTCAGATGATAAGATCGAAAAAGAGTATCTTGGAAAGAAAAAAAGATTTTTAGATTTATTGAGTGCTGGCGGAATGAAAATTCCAAATAGGTTAAGATACGAGACAGAATATTCTAAACTTTTTGATGAGTTTTTATTTTATCAACTTGGTTATGATGTAGTTGTCCCTTATTCCCAGGGTTTATTTTTAAGCCCCTATTCGTCAGTTTCAATTTCTGAATATTTTGCAACAGGATTTGAATTTTATTTTGTTCAATCTGACCCAAGTTATGTGAGAAAAATTTCACCACAATTATTTGAAAAGCTGAATAAGATTTCAGAAGCAGGAGTTTAAAATGTCAATTTTATATAAGACAGATGTTATAGATAAAAAAAATAAAGTTTTCGCTTATTTTAGAGAAAACCCAACTGAGAAACAAGTAAGAGAAGAACTTAAAAAGAGTAAGATAACTGTAGAATCGTTGATTGCGTCTGGTCCAGGTTTTATGATTTTTCAGATAGAAGATGGTAGGCAACCAGATTTGAAAATGACAGATCTTACAACAAGTTATGGTGCATCTTCTTTGGAGGTCGCTCCATCTGAAATAACAGATCCAGAGCCCAAGCCAAAGACTACTCGTCGTAGAAGAACTCGTAAGACAACGACAAAAACTACAAAATAGTACTTGACTAAGACCTTAAATTATGTCATAATGTGACTATAAAGTAGAGGTTTATTTAATGCAGCACATTTCATTTTCTGCTCTCAAAAACTGGAATCAATGTCCCTATTATTACAAGTTAACTTATGTTGACAAGATAAAGAGATTTGTTGGTAATCATTACACAGCTTTTGGAACAGCACTTCATGAAGTCTGCGAGTTAAATGCAGAAGATAACAGTCTAACTGGTCTGCCAGACTTATTCGAATCAGCCTTCCTCAGAGAACTACAGAGTTTACCAGAAGAAGCGAGAAATGAACTAAAGCCAAAAGACATTCAGGACATGAGAGAGCAAGGTCGAAGACTTTCTGTTGTTGCAATCCCTGCTCTCAAATCTCATTTTGGCGATTTTGAAGTTGTCTCAACCGAAGAAGACATTTATGAATCTATCGAAGGTTTTGAAGACTATAATTTCAAGGGGTTCATAGACCTTGTTATAAAAACACCTGATAATAAATTTCACGTTATCGATTGGAAGACATGTTCTTGGGGATGGAATGCACAAAAGAAGTCTGACCCAATGACGACCTATCAATTAACTTATTATAAACACTTTTATGCAAAAAAACATAATGTCCCATTGAAGGACATAGAAACACACTTTGGGTTGTTAAAGAGAACATCTAAGAAAGACTTAGTAGAAATCTTTAGAGTAACAAGTGGTAATAGAAAAATCAGTAACGCATTGGAGTTATTGAACAAGGCGCTTTATAATATTCAAAGTGGTAAATTTATAAAGAATAAATTATCGTGCAGAATGTGTGAGTTCAAAAACACACCAGAATGCCCGTAGGAGAAAAAATGGCAAAAAATAAAAAAATTAAAATTTTAACACTATCTGACCATCCTTTATTTTCAACAGGTGTTGCTATTCAAACGAAAATGTTTGTAGAGTCATTGCTTGAGACTGGTAAATTTGAGTTTGTGTCTTTAGCTGGAGCACAAAAACATCGAGACATGTCACCAATAAAAACAGAGCAATACGGCGATGATTGGAAAATTTTTCCAATTGAAGGTTATGGAAATGCTGAAACTGTAAGGTCTATAATGAGAACCGAAAGACCAGATGTAATGTGGATAATGACAGATCCACGTTATTGGACGTGGCTGTGGCAGATTGAAGATGAAATAAGAAATCAAATTCCTATTTGTTATTATCATGTTTGGGATAATGAACCAGCACCACATTACAATAAGGTTTTTTACGATTCTAACGATTTAGTAGTTTCGATTTCTAAGCTAACAGAAAAGGTCGTTAACGAAGTTGGAACAACGGCAAAGCACATAAGAATTCCTCACACTGTTGATCAAACAATTTTTAAAATTTTACCAGAGGAAGAAGTAAAGAAGTTTAAAAAAGAACATTTTGGTGACGATAAATTTTTATTTTTTTGGAATAATAGAAATGCGCCAAGAAAAAATGCAACAACAATCTTATGGTGGTTCAAGGAATTTTTGCAAGAAGTAGGAGAGGAAAAAGCGGCACTCTTAATGCACACTGATCCTGAAGATCCTTTGGGAACTGATTTGGAGGAAAATTTAAGAACACTTGAATTAAATAATGGTCAGGTAATGCTTTCTCCTTTAAAATATGCATCAGATAGAATGGCTTTGCTTTATAACTGTGTTGACTGCACTATAAACATCTCTGACGCTGAAGGTTTCGGGCTATCCACTCTTGAATCTTTAGCTTGTGGAACTCCGATTCTTGTGAATAAAACTGGAGGACTAAAAGAGCAGATTACTGATGGTGAAAATGAATTCGGTGTCGGGATCGAACCCTCTACTAGAACCATAATTGGATCTCAGAGAGTTCCCTATATTTATCAAGATCGAGTAAGTAAAGAAGATTTTGTTCAAGGTTTAAAAAAGATTTATTCAATGACAAATGAGGAGAGAAAAGTTCTTGGTCAGCTAGGTCATAATCACGTCATCAAAAACTACAATTTAAATGATTATTCAAAGTCCTGGCAAAAGGCAATAACTTCTTTACACAAGACCGCAGGTTCTTGGAAAAGTAGAAAACATCAAAATTGGGAGATTATTGAACTATGAGCAAAAGAAAGATTTTGGTAAGAGGTCCAGCATTGTCGAGGTCTGGCTACGGTGAGCATTGTAGAACTGTTTTAAGGGCTTTACGTTCAGATGAAAGAAATGAAATCTACTTGTTGAATGTTGGTTGGGGAAGTTCTGGATGGATTTCCGAAGACACAGAAGAAAGAAGCTGGATAGATCAAACTATTATTAAAACGGCAAGTGAAATTCAGGCAGGAGTTCGTGATTTCGCAGCATCAGTTCAGGTTCAGCTTCCCGTTGAATGGCAAAACCTTTGTGAGCGAAACATCGGCGTTTGTGCTGGCGTAGAAACGACTAAGGCACCCAGCGAGTGGATTGCAGCTTGTAAGTCTATGGATAAGGTTCTAGTTCCTTCTGAGCATTCAAAGAATTCTTTCACAGAGGAAGTTTCTGATCTAATCGAGGTTATAAGTTTTCCGTCAAGAAACATTGCACCCAAAAAGACAAACTTTGACTTTTCTACAGAATTTAATTTTCTAACGGTAGCTCAATGGAATCCAAGAAAGAATGTAGAACAAACAATAACATCATTTATTGAAGAATTTCAAAGTGAAGAAGTTGGTTTAATTTTAAAACTAAACATAAAAGGAAGTAGTCAAATTGATAAGGAACATGTTACAAAAAGATTACAAGCGATCTTAAGAGAGTTTCCGCAGGATAGAAAGTGCAAAGTTCACTTGCTCCATGGCTCACTTACAGATCAGCAAATGTCATCTCTTTATAATAATAAAAAAGTTTCTTGTTATATCACTACAACTCATGGTGAAGGTTTTGGTCTACCAGTTTTTGAAGCAGCACAACATGCAGTTCCGATTATAGCTCCTGTTTGGGGAGGAATAGAAGACTATGCTGAAAACTTTATTTTAAATGTAAATTACGAAGTAGAAGAATTAAAAGACTATCAAGTTTGGGAAGGAGTTCTTAATAAAGAGACTAAATGGTGCTTTTCAAAAACTTCTTCTGTTAGAGAAAAGATGAGAGAAGTTTACAACAATTATTCAAAATTTAAAGGGATTGCCAAAAAGCATCAAAACTTTATAAAAGAAAATTTTACTGAACAAAAAATAAATATGAGTTATAATAATGTAGTAGATAAAGTTCTACAATTAAATGAAACAACAGGAGAAGAAAATGAAACTGAGTGATCAAGCATTGAGCGCTATTATGATGGCACTTCAAAAAAGTTTGTTGGAACAAACAGACATAGTTCCAGTTTTAAAGTCAATGGATTTTACTAAAGATGAGACGACTAAGCGCTGGGGAACAAAAAACGGAGAACTGGTAGTCACAAACCCCCCAACCTTTACCATTGAAGAGATTTTAGAAGAGAATAAATAGTGCCTCGCTACACCTATAAATGTTCAGAATGTAATGAAACATTTCAAACTTTTCATGGAATGTCAGAGACTTTATCTAAGTGTGAAGTCTGTGGTTCTGTAGAGTGTTTAAAAAGAGTTTATGATAAAATTTCATTTAACGCTAAAACAAATGAGAAGACAGGTGCAGCACAAAGAGTGAATGATTTTATAAAAGATTCTAAGCAAATTTTAGACCAACACAAAGAAGAATCAAAAAGGGAATTAGATGATTGAGGCTATTATAATTTATCTTCTTTTTCCAATTTCTATAATTGTTATTGGTATTTTAGTTTGGTATATAAATAAAATTCTTCAAATAATTGAAAACAATTCATTAGAGATTAATGAAAGATTCTCTTCGTTCCATCAATTTATGGAAGAGACTTATAAAATGGATCTTTACTATGGTGAGCCAAGGTTAAAAGAACTATTATCAATTATAAAAGAGTTTCATCAATGGTCAGAAGAATTTCAAAACAGAGTGGTAGCTGAAAAAGATGACAGAGCAGAAGAAGATTAAGAGAAAGCGACGTAAGAGAACTAAGAGACTTTATTTCACTGAGGTCCATGAACAGGCAATAATTGATTATTGTTCAACTAGGGACAGAAAGAAAAGAGAAGAACTCTACAGAGGCTTAATTCAGCCAGCAATGAACGAGATGGTTGATAAGATTGTCTTCACTTATAAGTTTACAACACTTCCAAACATTGATGAATTGCGAGATGAATGTAAAATTTGGCTTACAACAATTCTTGAAAAATTCGACCCATCCAAGGGATCAAAGGCTTTTTCTTATTTTTCAGTCATTACAAAAAATTGGTTTATTCATAAAGTTAAAAAACATTCTTTACAAAGACAAAGAGAAATTCAATATGACTACATCCCAAGAACCATAGAAGAGAGATATTTATCAACTTACAATCCCTACGAAGAAAAGTTAGAACAAAAACAGTTTTGGCAAGCACTATGGTCTGAGATTGAAAAGTGGGGTGAGATGCCCATGAAGCCTACAGAAGAGAGGGTTTATAAAGCAGTCAAGATTCTAATGGAGCAGCCTGACGACATTGAAATTTTTAATAAGAAAGCTATTTACCTTTACCTGAGAGAACTTACAGGACTCAATACGAAGCAGGTTGTAAATAACTTAAATAAACTTCGAGTAAAGTATCGTTCTTTCAAGTCTGATTGGAATGAGGGCAAAGTAACCCACATTGAGGAAAGACATAATGACAAAAAAGAATCAGAACCTTGAGGATTTTATTGGAGAAGCAATAGATAACATTCGCTCAGACAGAGCAATTACATCTCACCTATTGACTGAACTTGTTCAGGAAATGAATAAGCAAAACGGTCTCTCAACCATTCAACAGTGCGGCATGATTGCTTCAAAATATGTTGAAACACTGCAAAGATCAAATGAACAAATGGTCAAACTCGCAGCACTAATTCAAAAGAAAGAATCAAAATCCGATGGCTTGTCTTCAATAGAGAAGGAGGAAATTTATGATCTCTTAAGCGCAGAGGCGAAAGAAGAAGATGAGTGAATCATGCGGAAAAGTAACTACGAGAAAAGAAGATAATGTAGATAAAGAATCAGCAGCTAAAAGACCAACTCAATCTCAAGTTGTTGCAACAAAAGATGGTAAGATTGCGAGTAGAAAAAACAGAAAATCTACAAAAGAAGTTAATAATAGAGTTAATGTAAATAAAGCATCTAAAGAAAAGCCAAAAAATCCAGTAGGAATATTAAATAGACCACCTTCATCTCCTGTTCCAGTTCAAGAATCTTTAGACACTAAAAATGAAACTTCAGTTGAAGCACTTCGAAAAACAGTAGTTCAAACATTTGGTTCAGCCGCTGTAAAAGAGGGTGACTACATTGGAATTGTTTTAGCTAAGATTTCTTCCCTAAGTAAGGAATATTCAGATCACACAAACTCTTATGTTGATAAAAAATCTGACAACCCACAGGTCAATAGACTTAAAACTTATAAAATAAGAATTCCAGAACTTGATGCAATGCTTGAAGAACCACAATTTGCTCCTTTTAATGAAGAAGAAGCGATTTACCAAAGGGGATTAATTTATTTACATAGAACGTTTGTTTCAGAAAAAGAAGACACACCAGAGCCAACAGTTGGTGAAAAGGTTAGAGTTAGAGTTGCTCAGGGAGACTCTTACATCTACCTTGGACCAGTTGAAAATAGAACAAAACAATCTGCACTTAAGTCTTCAACAAAAGGCGAAGCTAAAAGTGCTTTTAAAAAGCCTCCTAAAAAAGAAACAGCACAACCAGCGTCAAAACAGAGAATTAAAGAAAATAAAGAAGAAGATAAAAAGGAAGTAAAGTCAAACCCAAAGCACAAAATTGTAAAGGCACCAGTTGACTTTCCAAGAACTCCAGGTGCGTCATCGAAATTCCCTCCAGGAGGTAAAGATTCTGTTAGGAGTGATTTGGCAGACAGGCATGCAAAAGTGAAAGAAATTTTAAATGCACTTGGTTGTACTTTTCACTCATCTGGTTCAGGTCGTGGTTTAGGATCAAAGCCTAAAAGTTCAGCACAAATTTTAACATCTTTTCACTACACAGGCACTGCAATTGATTTAAATAATAATGGAATGAGCCACTGGAATCTCAAGAAAAGAGAAAATTATGTAGAGTTATTATCCAACACAGGAAACAGAGGACCATATCTTGTTTGGGCAAGAACTGACACCCCTCAAGCAACCTTTGAATATGAAGGAAAAGTTTATAAGCCTCAAGAAATAACAATAAAGAAATTAATAATTCCAGCTTGGAATAAGCCTCAAAAAATAAAAAAAAATTACAAAGGAACATTTGTCAATTTGACTGAGATAATGAAAGATGTAATGAAATATGATCCAATAAGATCGAGATCAACTTGGTGGACAACAGGAAAGCCAGGAATGGGTGGCGAATATTGGCATTTTGATGGTCGCAAAACACTTGGAATTGAAATAGGCACACGATGGGAAGATTTTTTGAAGGAGGTTTTTGAATTATCTAAACTGAAAGGAAAGCCGACTTATGAAACAGGCAAGAATGCTAAATTTAAGGGAGGTGGATTTTATTAATGAAAGCTACAACCAAGAACGCAATTCAAGAAGAAAACTTATCTAAATCACAACAAGAGCACATTTCCGAATCTCATGATGGAATTGAGAGAAGGGGTATTTTTTGCGATGAACTTATGGAAGCTATTCCAGAATTTGTAAAAGCTGGGTGTGAAAAAATTTATGCTGGTAAAAACAATAACTACATTGTAATGGGTAGAGACAGACCAGGAGATAGAACTACAGGCTATGGAGGCTCAGGAGATCATCAGGCATCAATGATGGATTTGGTCGTGGGTCGATCGAGTTATTTCGTAAAGAAAGACACTTATGTTGATCCAAACTTTGCAACAGACGCAGCAAGAATCTACATAAGTCAAAAGACTGACGTAGATAAAAATTTTGGACTTAACACAGAGGGAATTTCTGAGTCTATAGCAAAATCCGCAGTAGGCATTAAAGCAGATAGTGTCAGGATAATAGGCAGAGAAGAAATAAGATTAATCACAAGAACTGATAAGAAGAACTCTCAAGGTGGTGACCTTGAGGCGACTGTTGACGGAATTCATCTTATTGCTGGAAATGACACAAGTGATTTACAGCCAATGGTTCGAGGTGATAATGTTGTAGAAGCATTCAACAAACTTGCACACCTTGTTCAAAAATTAAATGGTGTTGTGGAGGGAATTTTACAATCTCAGCACAAAATTAATGCAGAACTTAAAGACCATTGGCATATTAGCACAAAGCCTGGATATCCTACAGAAAAATCTCCAACCCTACAGTTGACAGTTCCTTTTTACAATCTTAGATTAATGCAAAAATCTAAACCATCTTTACGTCTAAATCGAAGTAACATTGATTCTTGGGGTAATAACTATTTAAAAGTGACTGGCGATTTCTATATTCTAAGTCGCTATAATAAGGTAAATTAATAAATGGGCGAAGCATTAGGACGTAGACTAGGCGTAAGACACATTCACCACACTGGACCAGAGGCTTATGAATTAGCTTCTCGTGCAATGAACACCTACGACAAAAAAGGTTTTGAATGGATGGATCGTGGTGATTATGATATCAATCTTTTATCACTTCGAAACTCACTGAGAAACTGGAGAAATTGGGACGACGTTCTTTATGCTATTTATAGAGTAGATGGAGAATGGGTCGTAGAAGAATTTTCAGTAACAACAGAGCCTCAAGGTGGCGTAGTTACTCGTGGTGCCGTGTGGAAGAAAGAGGGTCGAGCAGGCACAGCGATTTTACAAAACGGTCAGTGGAAAGCCTATGCAACAGGATTACATAGAGGCAAGCCAGCAATAACACAACAGGGAATAGTAACAGTCTGGAGAGATGGTAACTCAAACGCTACATTAGACTATGAAAATAGTAAAGGCATTGATGGACGCTCTGGTGAAGACACTGGGAGATTTGGAATTAATGTTCATGGTCACAGTGTAGCAGATTCAACCGTTGAATGGAAGGACAAAAAAGGTTGGGCTTCAGGTTCAGCAGGCTGCACAATAACTAAATATGGGAGTGAAATTCCAACCATTCTCTATCCGTTGTGTGACAAAATGAACAAGATTTATGCAAAGGATGCTCCTAGTTCTGAAGCGTTTAAGCAACCTAGATGGCTTGGCGGTAAGCGTGTCATGTGGCTCAGATATACTGTTATTTGGGATACAGAGTTCGAAGAAGCAACACCTCCACCAAGCGATAAACAACTTTACCCTCCATTGTTAGAATCAACACACATGGTGACAAGTGACACACTAATGCAGGTTATTTATCCTTCGGCAGGTCACTACATAGAGTTCACTGAAGTCCCTGAAAACACAGTTGTCGCTGTTAGAACAGAAAAAACTGGTGGTTTTTTTGAGTGGTCTAAGATTGAACCATTACCAGATAGTGAATTATATAAAAAATCAAAATTCTTTTACATAAAAAGTGCAGATTTAAAAGCTCTTGAGGGAATCCCCGAATCAGCCGAAATGAGTTTCACCGATGATAAGGTGGTCATAGACCGATACATTGCAGATGATGAAGCGAGTTTGCCACAAAAACCTTGGACAGAATATGAGATTGATGTGCCTTGGTTTGATAAATCATTGGCTGAACACAGAGTGTCTGTGACAAGCGACTTTGAATCTCTGGGGGCAATGGGCGCAGAAGGATCCGCTTCTAGAAATGAGGCACTTCAAGATGTCTTGCATAAAGGTTTAAGTAAAATCTTTGAAGAAGAAGGTAAACAACATGATAGTGATTTTGTTTACAGTTTAATCTTAACTGAAAAATTAATTTTTGGAAAAGTTTTAGAACATTATGTAGATCCTAAAACATCAGCAACAGCTAGGTTTCTCGTAACAATAGAACATAAATATGTAGAGCCGTTACCAGATTCAGAATCAGATTATGATTTTAGGACAGAGGAAGAACAGGTAGATTATAGAGTTCTTTCAGATAATATTAAAGAATTTTCAAATCTAATTTTAAAATTGAAGCCACAGGTAGACAGCTATGAAGGCGAAGTTCGTGTCTATGATGTTAAAAAAGAATCTCAACTTCTCCTTGATTATAAAAATTCTTTTGATATTCTTCTTCTCGAAAATGGATTTATGCAGGAGGATTTGGATAAGCTAGCAGCTTTGCCAGCAAGAGGAGGAGAAGAAGGTCAAATTGTTATAGGATGGAAAGAGGGTTACAAAGCATCCTATATTTCAATTTTTTATGAAAATGAGCTTCGTGAGATTAAGACAGGTCTTGTTAAATTTAAAAAATTAAAAGAAGTAGAATCTGTTAGAGTCCAAGAAATAATTCATAAAATAGATCAATACTCACATTCTTCTTATTCTTTATCTCAGTTTATACAATCTTTCGTAACACAAGACCCACCTGAGTTTATTCCAAATTCTTCAGAGTCTGATGCAGGAGGTGATTCAGAGGCTCTCGGACCACCAGTAAAAACTATAGAGGATTTTAAAAAAGAGCAAAATTATGTCGATAACATTGCAAGAAAAAAAGATGTTTATGAAAAAAGAAAAAAAGAAAAAAATTGTACTCAATCTTCAATGGCTACAAAAAATTCTTTACCTAAAACAAAGAAGGCAATTGATAATAGTGAAAAAGTATTTAGCGATGCTTTAAATTCTATTTCTATTCCACATCTTTTTCAAAATGCGCTGGCTTGTTTACAAGTCCCTCAGATTTCAAATGACATTGAAGTTTTGTCTGAATTTTTAAAGGAACTTCCAAAAGTTCCAACCATGTTTGTTCCTGATGACTTTCCAACCGACGACATTGGTGCTGAATTTATGAAGACACTTAGTGAAACCCTAGCTTTCATGATCAAGAACACGATAACTGGCTTATTAAAAGGTGCAATAGACTCTATTCTTAGCTGTAAAGATGATGATCTGGACAGTCCACTAAAGATTGATCCTTTTGAATTATCATCAGCAATAAGTAATCTAGGTGGAGACGGTTCTTTTGACCCTGAAGAAGTAGAATCATTTGTAGATGGTCTAGCCACATTTTTATCTTCTGATGAATTATGCACACTTTTAAATGGCGAAGCAACGGATCAAACTTTACAGTTAGTTCAGAACTACATAGAAAGATTTTATCCTAACTTAAAAATAAGAACAAAGTCTGAAATAGAAAACTTTTTTATTACTCTCGGCGGCTCAATCGATTTTTCAATTTGTTTTGAGGCACTAGCACCACAAAACCAATTTATAGATCCAAATAATTTATGCTTAGAAGATGACGAACTTAGGAGAAGAATTTTATCAGAAAAGAATGGCATAACTGAATCTGAAGTTGAAGATCAGATTGCAAGAAATAATAACAGGCGAAAGCAGTTAGCGGATAGGATTAAAGCGGCATTAAACACGCCTCCATTGTCGGGAGCATTTGAGACACCAGAACTTTTTTGCCAAAGAGTTATGGGTCGTCCAATCAACGAATCCACTCCTGGACTAGTTTCATTCGCAGATCCAACTTTTGCAGAGATGGTGGGAACAACGGTTGATTCTACATTCTCATCATTTAGGGACAAATTCAATCAAGAGGCAAACGACTATTTTAACTCTTTTTTTACAATAACGTCCAAACCGATGAGAGATCCAAACACAGGCGAAATTGTAATAGATCCTGAAACTGGGACATCTACATTAATTCCAACTAGAGAATTATTACCTTCTTTGTCTGAGTTTTATAGTAATCCTTCATTTGATATAGAGCACGAAATAGAGTCGTTTAAAATTCCTATTGAAGAAAATTATGAACTACAAGGTGAGCTTGAGAGGTTTGTTGAAAGAAGCAATGCGGTTGAACGTGAAACAGATAAATGGATAGTCGCTATTGAAATTCTTTTTAACTATTTTCAAATTAATGAAGAAACGGACTTCATCGGTCTCTCTGCCGCTCTCCGAAGATGGCAGCAAAACATGGAACAGAATGTAGAAGATCTTAACGAGCGTAGAAATGTTCTTATTAGACAAAAACGCACCATGATTGAAACCGAAAACACTGAAGATGTCGAAAGGATCGAAAAGGAGATAGAAGCAGTAGACATTATTCTGGCAGAACGATGGCTCTTCCGAGTCGAAGATTTGGTTGAATATCAGAAACGATTAAAAGAATATCGACAAAGACAGTTTCAAATTGACGCAGTTCAGGGCTCTTCTGCTGAAATTTTAAATTATTCGCCATCAAGGGAATTGAAACTAAGAACTTTTTCAGCAGGCTTTTCTTATGATTATGAAATCTCAGTGGATAGTGGTGTGTTTTTGGATCCTACAACAGGCACATTCCCACCACAGGTTTATAGAAGAGAAAAAAGATTATCACCAGAGGAGTTGAGTTTTGTCTCATCCCGAGTTCCACCAGGAGATCGAAGACCTTTTACTCTTTTTGAAAGTATAATTAGGCGTGGATTAGGACCGTTTCAACTGACACAAGAAGATTACGAGGTCATAGATTATGAGCTTATTTATAAATCTTTAAAAGTTAAATTTATTGAAGAAATTACAAAAAAATTAAACACCAGTCCTTACTTTAAAAATGTTAAAGCCAATAAGAAAGCAATTGAGTTAATTGAGCTTGTTACAAAAGCAACATCACCAGAATGTGATAATCATGTTTTAAGATTGAAAACTTTAATTGATGAAATAAAAAAGAATTTTAGTGAAGAGTTTTGTGTTGACGCTGATTCGTTAGAGGGCAAACCTTCAAAGACTCCATTTGAAACGGAATTAATGCGAGCTTGCATTAGGTTAACTATTCGACATTATATTTTAGAAGGATTGCTTAGGAGTATTATTTCAAATTCTGTTTTTGCAACTTCGGAACTGGAAGAGGCAGTAATTTTTGATTTTACATTTGATCTTATGAAATCTGAAATGCAAAGATACGGCTCCTATTACGATGACTTTTTAAATGAAGTGGGCGAATATTTACTAGACCCAGATCTTCTGGAACCACCTTCACCAGAGGGAGTTATGATAGAATTGTTTGAGTCAGAATTTAAGGAAATAAAATTAGCTTTTGAAATTGCCATTATGAAGCCAAAAGGATTAACTCAAACTGTTAAAGATTTTTTTATAAATAAGATCCTATTAGACACGGAAGAAGTTATCAACCGTCAGAACATTGGTAATGACACTTTTGAGAATCATTATCATAAAGATCTTGTAGTACAAAGAGCAGTGAGGTTTCACTTTGGCGACATGACTTCGTTTGACGAGAATCTGTCACCTAGAAATAATGTTTTCTATGAACACGAAGATTCAGAGTCACTGGAGGAGAGAGTTAGGGATTATGCTCAAGAATTAATTGGCTTAGGCGTAAGTAAGCAGGAAATTAGAGACTCAATACAAAGTTATTATGTAGTTTGTTTAGTAGACATGGCTTATCCTTATTACAGAGATGGGTTGGAAAGTTTTAATCCTGACTTTGGTTTCGTTAACAACCCCCGCCCTGCACGACCCAGCGCTGAAAAAGCATTTTTGACTCCAGATAAGCGCAGAATAGTAATTCCACTTTTTGAGACAAAGAGAAAGCCTTATACTATGGTTTTTTCAGAATCTCCAACACATCGTTCGACAGCCGATGACTTAAGACAGGAAGAGCGACATTTAGAAGCTAGATACCAAGAACTTTATCGTGCGAGAGACAGAATTTGGGACAATCCGAGGAATCACTATCACCATGACATGACAGAACCTCTTCTGCCAAATCGTCAAGCAGCTTATGATGCTATTGTCACAGAAATAGACACGCTTCTCGTAAGATTGAACGAAATTAGAAACCTAATAGGAGGTTTTAGTCAAGAAGAAATTCCCATGCAAGAAATAACAGATTTTGAAGGAGTATCTCTTTCATTCAAAAATAACACAAACGAATATGCGCTACAAGAATTGAAATTATCAGCAGAAGTTTCAGTTCTTCTTGATTATATTTTTCCATTAGAGATTTATAAGTCATCATTTATAATTTATGAAATGTCAACTCTATCATTAATTAGTGAAGTAAGAAATGCCCTACTTGTCTCAAGAGATGAGCTTAACATTTTATTTTATACAATAACACCAGAGGCGGACGATTGGAAAAAAATTGCAAAGCCAATGCAAGAGAACTCATCAGAAGATATTCTAGCAGCTTATCAATTTAATTTTGGCTTACAATTGGGAAGCTGCAAATCAGATTTGGCTTGGAACTTTGGATTAGATGTTGATTGGGGAAATGCATTTAAAGGTCTCTCTCTAGGTGCAGCAGCAAAGGCAGCTTCTGATGCAGCATTGCAAGTCTTTAAAGATTATGTAGAAAAAAATGATCCAAACATAAAACTAGCTGTTTATTTATCAAAACTGCAAAGACTTGCTTGCATTGACGTTTCTCCAACTGAAAATTCTCTTGGACTTTCTATAGCAAATCCACTTCTTTATGGTCCAAACCCACTTAACGCTGCTTACAATGCGCTTGGCTTGGGAAATTTAAATAAAAAAGGAAGCAAGGAACAGCCTAATGTAGAAGGTCTAGAAAGAAGAGATATTTGTGAAGAGCTAGCGGAAAGAGATTCACAAGAATCAAATTCTGACAATGATGAATAATTTTATTGACTATTTAATTTGAGGAAAACAAATGTCTTACGGATTTTCACCAAAGCTACCACTCACTTTAGATCCAGCAGATGGGTATGCTTTAAATAAAAATTATCAAGAACTCATAGCACAAAACGTAAAAATGTTAATTCTTACTTCACCTGGGGAAAGAATAATGGATCCATTTTTTGGCGTCGGTTTGAGAAATTATTTATTTGAAAATAAAACAGAGATGACTTTTGAAAAAATTAGATCTAAAATAAGAGAACAGATAGAGATCTATTTGCCATTTGTTATAATAAATCAAATAGAAATAGTAGATTTCAATCCAGACTTTCCTAACGATGGAATAAAAGTCACTTTAAATTATGAAGTTCCTCCTGTAGAAGTTGTGGATTCTCTTGAGTTTGCTATTGGGGATGATAATTCATAACAGAAACTATTTATCCTGAGCGAGGAATTTATTTAAATGAGTAAAAAAAGAACAGTTTCCATAAATTACACTAGCCGTGAGTTTGACACCATCAAGGCAGACTTGCTGAATTATGTAAAAAGATATTATCCAAACACTTATAGGGATTTTAATGAGGCTTCGTTTGGTTCTTTAATGATAGACACAGTTGCCTACATTGGCGACATCTTGTCATTTTATATTGATTATCAAGCCAATGAAACTTTTCTTGAAACCGCAGCCGAATATGAAAACATTTTAAAAATAGGAAAACAATTAGGCTATAGATTTAGATCTAGCCCTCCTTCTGTTGGAACAGCAGCGTTTTACATAATGATCCCTGCGTTGTCTTCAGGGTTGGGACCAGATTTAAATTATCTTCCTATTTTGAAAAGAAGTTCGACTTTTTCATCTAGATCTGGTTCTAATTTTATTCTGAATGAAGATGTTCATTTTGGAAGAGAAAATAATGAAATCAGAGTGGCTAGGGTAAATGAGTCTACAGGCAAGCCAACTTATTATGCAGTAAAAGCCTATGGGCAGGTTATCTCTGGTAATTTACAAAGAGAATTTGTTGAGATTGACGATTTTGTGAAGTTTAGAAGAGTTGAACTTGAAGCACCAGATATCTCTGAAGTTATTTCTATAATCGATTCTGAAGGTAATGAATTTTATGAAGTAGATAACCTTTCTCAAAATGTTATTTATAAAGGCGTAACAAACCGCAGTAAAACATTGGGAAATCAAACTCTTTCTTATAACACTGGAGATCAAGCAGCGGAGATTTTAAAACCTTTTGTAGTGCCAAGAAGGTTTATTTCAGAATTAGATGGTCGAATAACAAAAATTACTTTTGGAGCAAGTTCTGATGTAAGTCTACCAAAGGATATGATTTCAGAACCTCAATCTACAGTTTTAGAAACTCATGGCAGAAATTATATTCAAGATAGAGCATTTGACCCTACAAAATTAATTGAAAGTGACAAATTCGGCGTAGGTCCATCAAACACTGTTTTAACAATAGATTATCGAACAAATAGTGAAGATAATGTCAACTGTAGAGTAGGTCAGTTAACGGATGCAGTAAATTACGTTTTCGAATTTGAAGATGTGATTTCTCTAGATCCTGTAAAATTTTCATTCGTAAATAATTCTTTAGAAGTAGATAATGAAGAACCTATTGTGGGAAATGTTGCTTATCCAGACTCTTATGAAATAAAGCACAGAATCAAAGGATCATTCGCAGCACAGAACAGAGCAGTGACACAGCAAGACTATGAATCTTTAATTTATCAAATGCCTCAAAAGTTTGGAGCAGTTAAGAGATGTAGGATTTATAGAGATAATGATTCTTTAAAGAGAAATCTAAATCTTTATCTTATTGCAGAAGGAGCATTTGGTGAACTTGCAAATCCTAATGATGTCTTGAAAAAAAATGTAAAGACTTGGATTCAAAAAAATAAAATGATAAACGACACTATAGACATTTTTGATGCAAAGATTTTAAATGTAGAGATAAATTTTACAGCAATAGGGGAGTTGGGAAAACCAAAATTTGAAACACTTGAAGATGCAAAGCAGAGACTAGTAGATCACTTTCTAAGACTACCAGACATTGGCGAGCCACTTTTTATCACAGATATTTATCGAGAACTTCGTGAAGTCGATGGGATTATAGATGTGACTGAAGTAGAGGTAAATCAGAAAGTTGGAACAGATGGTTCTCGTGACTATTCTACAATAAGATTTGACATTGAAAAGGCAAAGTCACCTGATGGAAGATATATCGAAATGCCAAAGAATGTTATTTATGAAATTAAATTTCCGAACTTTGATATTAAGGGGGTCATTGTCTAATGTCTATTAAAAAATGGTTTATAACAAAAGACACAACGATTACAAATGCTTACAAAGAAAATCTTAAAAGTAGAGCAACAGACGCAAACATGGGACTCTCAGACTCTCTAGAGGTTTTTTTCATCTACAATCAAACCGCTAAAGCGAACCCTACTTCCGCAGACAAACTTGAGGAAGCAAGGATACTTGTTTATCCAAAATTTCAAGACATCTGGGATTATTATGGAACTTTTCCTACTGATGCTAAATTTATCCTTAGATTGTTTAACGCACCTCATCCGTTTACATTGCCAAAGAATTTCTCTCTAGAAGCCTGGCTTATCGATGAGGATTGGCACGAAGGTCACGGTCTGGACATGGAATCTTACAAAGATGTAGGAGAAGCCAACTGGATAAACAGAAAAGGAAATAATACTACCTGGACCACTCCAGGGGCTTTACCTGATGGCTCACTCAACCCAATAGGAACAGCGTCCTTTGATTTGGGAACAGAGGATTTGGAAATAGATATAACTTCACATGTGCAATCGCAATGGAACGGAGAACCCATCAACGCTTTTCTTATAAAGTTTCCATCCTCAGACACAGACGACAGCGGAACAGCTACGCCAAACTTTTACACAAAGAAATTCTTTTCAAGATCATCAGAGTTCTTTTTTAAACGTCCAGTTATTGAAGTAAGAAGGCAAGACGCTATTGAAGATAACAGAGGAAATTTCTATAAGGCTTCATCTGGGTTATCAGCAACAGATAATCAAAGAAAGCTATATTTTTATAATTCTGTCAATGGCGTAAGAAAGAGTCTGGAACTTGGAGGCAGCACTCTTGCGGTTAGACTCTACCAAGACTCTACTTATACAACAGCATTTTCACCAGACTTATTTGCGACCGCAGATGAGACGCCTACAGGTTCTGGAATTTATGTTGCAACAGTCACTGTTCCTGAAGCTACTGCTTTAACAAAAGTTTATGACAGGTGGTATATCTCCGCAGATGCAGGCACTACAGAAACGAGCATTTTGAAAGAAGGCAGCATAAAAGTTTTAACAAGAGATTTTTCAACTGATTCTGGAAACACAGAATACGTTTTAGATGTAACAAACATGAAACCTTCTTATCTAAGAACTGAGAAGCCAAAATTCAGAGTTTACACAAGAGCAAAAGATTGGTCTCCAACTATTTATACGGTAGCAAGCAAGGAGATTGAGAATCTAATTATCGACAAGATTTATTATAAGATTGTTCGCCTTGTAGATGATGCTGTTGTTGTTGACTATGGAAATGGAACCTCTGCTTCTTCTTTGAACAAAGAGCACACTCTATTATCTTATGACGCATCTGGCAGCTACTTTGATTTTGACATGTCCAATCTTGAGTCTGGCTACATGTATGGAATTAAATTTATGCTCTCTATTAACGGGGAGTTAAAAGAGCAGGATGAAGTTTTTAAGTTTAGGGTGGATTGATGAGCGTAAAAGACTTATTTAATAAAAGAAAAAACAATAAGGTAATCACTAAGTCTAAGCAAGAAGAGATAGAAAAGAATGTCGAATCTAGTGCTCTGATTTCAGAAAAGGTAAAAGAGAGAAAGTCTTTTGTCTCTCACATAGATTATTCAAAACCAGAAAACTTTGCAAGGTATGGTTCGGCAGAGCGCTACTATCAAGATTCATTTAGAAGAATTTATCAAACCTATCCCTATGATGGCTCTTTGCTAGAAAAAACAAAATGGCATAATGAGTCCTCTGGCTTGGACAAGTGGATTTTTGATAATGTCTATCCAAAGACCGTTGGTCATGTAAAACTAGGAACAGGTCAATCTATTTATGTGAAGGGTGGACCAAACAGAGACCCCTCTGTAGCTGTAAATGATAAAGAAGAACTATCAAAACAGTATCCGCATAAAGAGGGAAATGCAAACATCTGGGATCCAGAAATTTACAGAACAGCAAATGTTCACATCAATGGAACTTTAGGTAACACAGTTGAGTTTTGGGCAAAACTAGAAGGATCGGTCTCTGGAGACGTCTATCCGTTTGTTGCAGGTAATGAGTCGGGTAATAGGATTCAGGTTGCTTATAACACTACTTCCTCTGTTCTGTCTCTTACTTACACTGATGACACATCTACAGGTCTATCTGGAGCCGATGGTCAGGTTACAATCTCTAATTTCTTAGGAACCTCTTGGGCACACTATGCTTTATCCTTTATAAATTTTGGAAATGATGTTCAAGTAGAAATTTACAAAAATGGAACAAGGATTGGTCTTATAAAAGCAGGCACGAATGTTGATTCTATCTCTCAGGCTGAGACCTATTTGAACATAAATGGCACCGCATCTGGAACAAACACGGTTAACGGTCTTTATGTTGATGAGTTTAGATTCTGGAAGCAAAGAAGAACAGAAGAACAAATCGGTCGCTATTGGTTTACAAATGTAGATGGAGGGACCAACACTGATAACGAGAAATATAGCAAAGAAAACAATAAGGTAGACTTAGGCGTCTATCTTAAATTCAATGAAGGTATTGTCGGAAACGAATCGATTGATTCAATTGTTTTAGACTATTCTGGAAGAATTTCAAATGGAACAATCTCAAGCTACAGTTTGGAAGTTAGAAAATTAACTTCTGCTCTTGATGAATACGGTCTCTTCGATGATTTGGAAACTAAAGATCCGATAATTTATTCCACACACCCTTCTTTAGCGTCAACTCTTTCGTCTTATGAAACACTTGGGCGTGCTCATGACTATATTAATAATTCTTCAATCTTTAACACTTTACCCGCTTGGATCATCGATGAGGACGAAAAAACTGGCAACAACTTGCAAAAGTTTACTCAAGTTTTAAGTAGCTACTTTGATGAAACGCATCAACAGATAAAAGAGATTACAGACATTGGAGAAGTTAAATATTACTCACTAAAAGAAGAGAATGATAAGCCTTACGCTTTAATAAGAGATTCATTACAGTCAAGAGGAATTATAGTTCCAGACTTATTCTCGGAAGCTAATGCCATTGAGGAGATTTTATCCAGAGGCGAGCAAGATCTTTTTAACGAAAAGATTCATGATATAAAAAATACTATTTATCAAAATATTTACAATAACATCTCGTTCATCTTTAAATCAAAAGGAACGGAAAAGTCGTTTAGAAACCTAATCAGATGTTTCGGCATTGATGATGAGTTGGTAAAAATAAATCTCTACGCAGACAATTCAGACTACACACTTGAAGACACTAGAAGAACTACAGCGATAAAGAAGAATTTTGTAGACTTTAATAGCCTGACTAGAGACTCTGCAACTGTTTATTGTCAAAATGATGCAGCAAGAACAGAAACATCATCTTACATTGACGCACCTTCAAATGCAAATAGCAATTTGATTTCTTTTACCGTAGAAACTGAATTTATTATTCCAAAGAAAGCAGACAATGGTCATCCAGCTTTTACTACTCCTATTCAATCAGAAGAACAGATTTTAGTTGTTGCAGAAGCTGATCCAACTCAGACTGGAGATTCTGTTTATCAAAATTCTAATCCACCGATTGTTGACATCTACATAGAGAAGGAGCAAGATTATTCAGACAATGTAAAGTTTGTAGCCTCTCTTAATTTTGGGGGAGTAAATTATCTACTAAAGTCAGATGTCTATAAGTCTGTCTATGATAATTCAAAGTGGAATCTTGCAGTTAAATTATCTCCAGTAAAAGAATTTGGTGATAAAATTCACGGCGGAGCTACTACTGATTATGAATTAGAATTCTATGGTGTTAGCACGTTGTCTGATTCTGTAGAGCACGAATTTACTAAGACACAAATCATAACATCTACTGCTGCTAGAACAGAGGTAGAAAAAAAGAAGTTTATCTCAATAGGTGCATCAAAACAAAATTATGATCCTTCGGAACCTAATGTTAATCGAAAAACTAATTTAAAAATTTCGTCAACACTGTTTTGGTATGATTATTTATCTAATGAAGAAATTAAAGCACACGCCTCTGATGGTAGTAATTTTGGTCGATTACACCCAAATGATGATGCCTATTCGTTTGTAGCAAATCTAAGCAGCGGTGGAACAGCAGACATTAGAGTTCCAAGAAAAGACACACTAGCCATGCACTGGGACTTTAACGGAGTTGCAACATCCGATGCCAGCGGTAATTTTACAGTAGAAGATCTTTCTGAAGGCTTTGCAGCATCAGATTCAAGATATGGATGGTTTACAGAACTTGTAAGAAAACAGGTAACAGGTAGGGGTAGACACTTTCAAGCAAATGACGATCAAGTAACGAATAGAGAATTTATTTATTCGGCTAAACATAGACCACCAGAAGTCATCAACTCAGAAGAACTTGTGGAAATAAGAACTCAAGATGATGATAAATTTACAAGAGACTCTAGACCGATAACTCACTTCTTCGCAGCAGAAAAGAGCATGTATCAAATTATCAACGATCAGATTGTAAACCTTTTTGCAACTATTGTAGAATTTAATGATTTGATAGGTCAGCCAATCAACCGCTATAGAATGGACTACAAGTCTTTAGAAAAGTTTAGACAGATGTTTTTTGAACGTGTAAAAAATGTTCCTAGTCTAGAAAAATACGTAGACTATTACAAGTGGATTGACAACTCTATAGGCATGATGTTGGAACAATTAATTCCAGTTTCAAGCAACTTCTCTTCTGAACTTAGAACAATGATTGAGTCTCATGTTCTTGAGAGAAACAAATACTGGACAAAGTTTCCAACGCTTGAAATGGAAGATCAACCTATCGAAGCAAACGTTCGTGGCATAAACGAAATGCTCTATAATTACGACTTAGGTCGAGCACCCCTTGCGGGAGAAGATAAGTGCCTGTGGGAAAAAGATAGGGCAGAGAGAACTGGAACAACTGTTACTTCTGGCGATGCAAATGTTGATGCAGACAGAGAGAAAATAAGAAGTGTAGAAACCAGAGAGATAAAGGGGCAAACAAAATTAGTAGACCGTGGGCTTGGTCTTGTCGAGGAATCTGATCCAACACTCTATGATTCTAGTTCTACAACTTTTTATGAGGGTCGAGTCTATGCAACGAGGAGGCTTTCAAAGCCTTACAGGTTGAATGTTACAAAGTCTCCAACTATTCATGGTGGTGTAAATTACAGCGAAACAACGAAAGATCCTAATGATTTTGTTAGGTCTTCAACGCCAATGGGCAAATCAGTTGAAATAACATCACTTGACATCAACCCAAGAGAGTGCTCAAGAGAATCTCAAATAAACACAGAATTTTTTAAGAAATTCAAGAGGTCTAGCACAATTACTTTGAAAGATGGCTCTAAAACAGAGTCTCTAGATGGATCATTCATTTATCCTAGATTTGGAGAATCAATAGACACTGCCACTGCCGACTTGAAAAATTTACATAATGATTCTTATGGTGATGATGCTGAAATTCCAATGCAGGGTCCATTTACATCACAATGGGTAGGGGGTAATCAACACAGGCATGTTGTTTTATCAACTTATTATGGTGCGGATCCAAATAGACCAGAATTGTTTTTAAAATCAGGTAATGAATTAAAACATCCTAAAGATATAGATGTGAATAATGCATCTGCAAGATTTCTAAGAGAAGAGGTTGCAAAAAGACCATTAAATATAAAAAACATTAAAACAGTTATAATTCACGATAGGGTAAACGCAAACGAAAAACCTCTCGGCAATTACACTCATGACTATGATGTAATTCAAACATCTGGTAGATCAAAAAATAATCGATGGTTTGTAAAAGATGAAGGAAATCAGGTAGCTAATAAAAGAGCATCAACTGTTATTACTGGTCTTTCAGACTACACGCTTCCAGACAGAACAAGGGCAAATAATTATGACTTCGGCAGAACTGAAAACATTTTCGTAGAAAGATTCTCTGCCCCAGGCGATCCATTGACAATGGGTCTTGGATTTATGGATCATGAGGCTGCTGAATTTAGTCCTTACAATTCTATGAATTTTAGAAACTTTAATGTTAGGTCTCATCTTCATTATTGGCTCGCCCAACACAGTGGTCTCTACGAAGGTTCGCAGGGCTATAGGCAAGACCTTGCACTGCCAGGTATTGCAGCATATCAGAAGAATAATAGAAATAGACTTTATGATGTTCGATTAGTCAACTCAGGACCATCAGGGGAATCCTATGTTTGCAAGTCTACTTTCGATAATGCTTATGTCGGTCATCAAATTCCAAGGTCTGATTTACAATATCATTTTGTAACATCTTCTGTAGATCCATCTCAATATGAAACATCTATAAATGATGTTTGTGGTTCAAAGGTTCCTCTGAGATTTAGCGACTATTATAATGATTTTGTGATCTCAGAAGGCTATGATGCAACTTCTGATCAAGAATCTTATGCAGACTATCAAGGTTCTGGTTGGAGATTCATAAGAGGTTCAGAACGCAATGAACCAGTTGAGGGTAGAAAAGAAAATGTTATCTCTGTTATTGATGGCGATGAGCAATCTTCGTCAAACTATAGGGAACCAATAGCGGCTTGGAATAAGCCGATGACTCATAGAATTTTGAGAAACTCTAGAGACTTACAAATTGCTATTGATTTTGACATGGAAGAATCAACACCACCAACAATCTTGGCTAGGCATGCTTATTCTAACGGTTTAGAATTCTTTGCAAATCCAAATTTGGCAGCAAGAGTTGAAGTTGTTAAAAACTCTAATCAGTTCTACGATGAGATTAACAATCTTCTATCAGGTAATTTTCCCTTAGAGCAAACACCTTACTACACTAGTTTTTTCTATAAAGAAATTATCTATCCAAAGCACAGAAACGTGGGCTTGAATAAGGTAAGAGAAAGATCTAAATTTGATGGTTATGAAGAATTTTGGGATTCTTTGCTGTTGGATAGAATGACACCAGCTTGGCAAAAAAGTAAACTTGGGTTTGAAAAACTTGTTTTGGCTTCAAAAGCCAATGGCAGATTACACGAATCTTCATTTGTTATGGATTACTACCAATATCAACAAAATGATGGACTTACCACAAGAGGTTATGAGGTTATTGGTGAATTAAACTATGGAGGAATAAATTTTTACCAATCCAAGATTCTGAACAAAATTCGCAATGCCGTATCTGCCGAAGCCAGTGTAGATGTTCGTGATTGGGGTCAGGAAAAATTGTTTGACTCTAGCTCTTCAATAGCTCCATTTTATAACTCTTCGGTAATAAGAAATGAAAGATTGCGGACTCAACCAAGGGCTCAACTTTTTTATTTACCCCGTGAGCACACCGATGGTCAGGAAAAACAATGGTTTCCAAGAAAAATTATTGATCAATCTCAATTGGTTCCAGCTTATGACGATTACGACCATTATGGAGAAGAACTTAGAAGCATTGGGCAAAATTATGGAATTTTATCAGAATTTAGAGTTTCACAACACATGGATAAATATTTGTTAGATGGAACTGTCAATTATAGGCAAAAAAACTATAGCTTTTTGTCTCTCGATGGTGCAAGCTACGACTCAAATCGTCATGAAGGGAAAACACACACTCAGTTTAGTTCAAAGAAAGATATAACTAAAGTTAGAACTTATGCGATTAATTTGTTTCCAGGGCAAACCGCAGATGACATTGAAAGTACTCGTAAAATTGTTTATCCAACTTCAGCCCAAGAAGCCTTAGAGAGTTATTTTATTAGAAATAATAATCGACCAGATGGTGTTGTCAGAGGACAAGACCAATCAATAAATCCACTTTATGCTGGTGGCACATTCACAATAGATAACAGTGTTAACACTGATGTCATAATTGATGAACCTTTTCCATTCGTCTCGCCAGCCAGAGTTCCACACCAGAAAGGAATCAATGCAGCAGCACAATTTAACATAGAAAATGAAAATGATTATTTAGTGGCTTCCTTCAATAAAGTTGCTTTCCGTGATCCATCTACTGGAGCTAGCCAAAGTAATCGAATTTTTCCTGCGGGCTTTGGAGTGCCCTTCAATCTTTCAGTGTGGGCTCAACCAAATCCAGAGAGAGAAACAAGTGGGTTATTTAGTTGCTTAGGGTTACAACTCAGCAGCAGTGCCACCGCTTCTATGTCTGTTCTTGAAAAGGTAAAATTTGAAGGAGTCAAAAATAAGTTTACAGACAGTCTTGGAAATTCAGGATTAACTGTGGTTTTTAGTGACACTCCTAGACTACCAGAAATAGTAGATTCCTACGGCTCTCACGATTTTCGGGGTACAGATGTAATTACATTTTTTCGTGGAGATGGAAAACCCGCTTTTCTTAAGGAAGGTCAATTTAATCATATTGTTTTTCAACTCGTGTCTAACAAGGATGTCTTTAATAACACCCCAAATCAGACAACTCTGATTAAATTGTGGTTGAATGGCGAAGAGCTTTACGGTGCTCACCCTTATGCTTTAGCAGTCGGTGCTACACATGTAGCAAATGCCTATTCCCCAGCTTCTGTTGGTAAACCGCATTCAACTGTTCAACCACATGGGACTGACAATTTGGGCATTGAATATGTAGGCTTTGCAGCGTCTTCCTTCAACAAATCACTTGTGCTTGGCAATTCAAATCCTGTTGTTGCATTAGAAACAAATCAATCTGAAGAGACAAAGAGATTTAGATTTTCTGGTCTTTTAGATGAATTGTCGGTTTGGAGTGGTTTTATGACAAAGGATAGCATTGGAGTGCTTTATAATAATGGCAAGCCTAGCAATTTGTTAAATGACATCGAGACTGATAAATTTCTCCCACCCAGTAACCTTGATGATTGGAAATTGTCATCTACAATACCAGAAAGATTTAGAAAATTAGATATCGATGACACTGGCATTGCCATAACAGATCCCAACGCTACCTTTGGATGGTCAGTGGCTGAAATGTCCAGAGGAACAGGATCGGGCTCATTGGTCAACGAACATCTTCAAATGTGGCATCGTCTCGGCGTTGCTTATCATGAGGAAATAACAGAGTGTGAATCTTGGGATGATGAATTTTTCAATTCTTATGTTCACTCAGATAACATAAAATTCATCGAAAAAGTGACTAGAGATCAAGAATCTTTAGGTGTTAAAGTCGAAGAACGTGTAAGGCTAAAGGTAAATGCTATTAAGAAATTATTACCTTATGATGGTTTTTATCCACAAGATAGAACAGTTCAAATAGCTAAATTATTTACAGAAAAAGCTAAAAAGTCTATTAAGCCACAACCAGAAGAAGCCGTTTTTCACAATGAGCAAGCTATTCAAGCTGCACTACAGCATTTTTTCGCACCAGGAATTTTATATAATTCAATAAAGGCTGGAATTGCATGTGACTGGGCATCGTTTACAGACACTTATGGTTTAGAGCAATCGGCTGTGTCGTCCTCTTATACTACATCTGAAAATGTTGAAAGAACTTTTAAAACACCTGCTCCACATTGGTATTGTCCCAGGCAGAGCAGAGAAAATTTGGATGAGGCACTTTTTGAACTTACTGAATCCATGGACAGCGGACCACTCTATTCGCTACTAAATGCCCATCAGCCTGGGGTCCTTGGCAACCTGAACATGCCGAGCCATTCAATGTATGGTTTTGTGACAGTTACCGAGCCCACAACAAGATTGCCTTTTGAGGCGCTTATAAATCCAACAAAATTTCTTTCGATGGCTGAGCCCGCTGAATCAAAAACTAAGTTTAAAAATTTGAGTTTGGAATTAAATGGATGGGATTGTGAAGGCACTATTTTAACTTTTGAGACAGTAGAGTCTGATCCTAGCGGAGACGGATACTATCTCAAGAAAAATAAAATTTCAATAGGCACAACACAAAGACCTGGGTTTGAAGACACTGACTGGGATGTTGACGTTCGAGAATTTATGTTGGCACCAAAAAATTTCACCATAGATTCGGTTCCTTTAGATGGTTCTCAAGGAAACACAATATTGGCAAACCAGATTTCAGATGGTGAAATCACCATAGATTATCTCAACGAATTAATTGCTATAAGATTATGTAAGGCAATAAACGAAAGAGAAGATTTTTCCGTAATTGCGATTCCTGGTTGGACACCCACTCATCAATATGAAAACCCCGTTCGTTTTGAACCGCTTGAACCAATAAGCTATTGGTTTCCAACACTTAACCCAGAACTTTTCGGCGTCCGTTACAGTCCGACTAGAATTTCTACCCCAGAAGGTGGCTTGCTCTCTACTTTGTCTGAATTGGAATGGGGTTGCACCGATCAGATAATAGGAAAACAAAATAATGGAACTTGGGTTATTAGACTTATAGCAACTGGTCCAATTGAAGAAACTATTGAAACTTTTGGTGATGACGGCATGCCAAAGCAGTTTTTGAAAGTGAACCACATCGCAAGCAATGCTTCACTAACGTGGAAACAGTTTCATTGTGTTCGAGAAACCGAAGCAGGAGAAATTCTTCCACATAACACGAATATTCAAGAAAGATTAGATCATTTTTCAGGTCGTCATTCGGGCTTCGGACGCTTCGAAGGTTCGACTGGAAGTGTCGCCACTTTGCTTGCTTCGAGAAGGGTTATTTCGGGAATTGCAGGAGGAGAGTTTCAAGTAAGCGGTGATAGGGTTACAATACTAGGATCACAAAATTATTCTTCTCCAAATAGTTTGGGGGTAAAGCCATTTTTTACTTCTGATGGTTACCCTAATCCTGATAACGTTACAGACGTCAACACCCGCTTTGTAATTTCGGATCGAGACGATCAAGGGACTGGCTCAACACAGCAATCCCTATTTGTCTCAACAGCAGCTTCTGATCCAATTTCTGGTCAACTTATTTTCTCAGATCCTCACAGGTATGAAACAGAAGCAGATGAATCTTATTGTAATAAGTTCTTCTTAATGACTCCAGAATATTATGAAATCCGTCATCAGAAAGGAGACCAAGATCCCTCCTCCAGGCTGAGAAACCTAAGAGATTATGTTTATCCAAATTTTGAGTGGTTATCAGATTCAAGGTCTGACATTAGATATGATAATGCAATAAACAATTTTGTAGCAGAGGTTCCTAAATTCTTTTTACAGAATAGTAAACTTACAACGTTGACATCTAGACCAGAAATTGAATTTAAGCAAATGACAGCGGGAGTAACATATTACATGGACGTTGCAATCTCTAAATCTAAAGGTTTTGAAATTGCAACTACTTCAGGTGGTGAAATTCCAACAAAATATTTTGGTCCAGCTATGAAATGGAAAGAACTTAGAGATTATGATGTGACCACCATTGAAGGAATCGAGGATTTAACTGCACCTCCTTCGCAGGCTGCTTATGCCCCTCCTTACTTATATGGAAAGGGAGTTACAAGACTTGCTTTCAGAGCAGAGGAAAGTAGGGTTTACACTTTGAATGAGATTTTGTCTAAAATTACTACAGAAGACGTTTCAAGGGAGCATAATGATTATTTTAGAAGCAGATCACAAATTGTTGAGACTATTATTACCCCATTGACCCCTGACGATGAGCCCGAGGATGGTTTTCGAGATTTTCCTGGCTTTGAACTTCCCGTCATGGTGAGAGAAGGAGTCAGAGTATCAGATTATAGAAACCAACCAGCTTGGAAATCAAGAATGAAGGTTGAATCTTGCCTTGAATTACTTGGTAAAAGAAGAACAAGGCAAGTGAGTTTTGATCTTAGTTCAACTAAATTAGAAGAAGACGGAGTAGAAAAAAAGAAACCGATGTCTGCGCAAGACGCAGCAGACACCAGTTATAATTCTTGGTGCATTTCTACTAAATTCGAATGTCCAGTCTTAAATTTCGCACACGTAAGAGATCTTAAGGGCACCGACGTTGCCGTGCAAGAGCGAAAGATAGAAGAATTTACCTACTCTTCTTTCTATAGAGAGCAGGGCGTAACAGCACATAAGTCTGGTCAGGGAATTTGGAGTTCTTATGGAGAGATTCCTAGAGATGGCGAAGGAATTTTTATCTCTTTGGAAGAAAGTTTCACATCTGTTTCTGAGGGTGAGAGAATTGGCTCTCTTATAGACGTGTGTGGGTTTAAATCTTTCAAGGAACAAGTGGGGAGAATAGCACAAGAAAGAACAATTTCTGAAGCCGTTGTTATGATTCCTTTTGTAGATTCACCACTAGAAGAAACAATAAGAGTAGACGATAGGAACTTCTTTTCAATAACACCAGAAAAATTTATTAAGCAAGTCTCTAATGTTGAGAATGGTCTGCCAGCAGTCTCGGCTCAAGATTATGGTTTAGAATCAGACATTGAAGAAACAACTATAACTAGAATGAGCAAGATGATGAAAAAATATAATCTTCCTCCTCGTTACGATTTTATGAAGTTCCGTTCAGATTCAAAACCTTTTGTTATTTACTTTTTCGAATTTGAAGAAACTTTAGATCAAGAAGATTTATCAAACATTTGGCAAGGTCTTCAGCCTAAAATAGCTTTGACTTCAAGGAAAGATAGTAATGAAGTTATTCATGATCTTGCTCCCTGGGAATTTTTTGAAGGCAGAAAAATAACACAAGATGTTAGATGGATGGTGTTTAAGGTTAAAAAGACTGCATGCATGGATTATGAAACTCTATTGAATGACTCAATTCAGGATCAAAGATTTGATTTTGAAACTACTGCTGGTGTAGAAGAACCTCAATATAGTTATAATTATCCTTACGACTATTTTAGTTTAGTAGAAATGGTAAAAATTGAAGCAGGTGCAGAATTTGAAATCAATCCTATGGAACTTTACAAGAAGAAATTACCAGAGGAGGCTGAGTAAATGTCATTTAAGGATAAAAAAGAAGAAGTAATTGAAATTAAGCTAACTCAATTTGGAAAACATCTTTTATCAAAAGGAAAATTTAAACCTTCTTATTATGCTTTTTTTGATGATGACATAATTTATGATTGGCAATACACTTCGGACACCGTAGAAAATCAAAATTATGCAGAAACAAGAATTCTAGAAGAAACACCAGTAACAAAAACTCAAGTAAATTTTTCTAGTGCAGAAGATAACGTTCATGAACAAGTAGAGTTAGTAAGAGAAGGAAAATTAGGCTTAAGAGAGGCACTACAACAAGATCCAGAAAAACACTACGCTATGTCAGCACCTCTTGGAAAATCTTCACTATCTTCGAATTATTCACCATCTTGGCAGATAAGCATTTACGGAAAAGAATTTGAAAGTCAAAATTTGATAACTCAGGGTGAACAACCGACACTTGCAATTCCTCAGTTAAATGTAGAAAACATAATGTATAAACTTTATTTAGGAAAAGCAGGTGAGAGCATTGATTATGGAACTTTTAGAAGTGTTGGAGATCTCGGAGAAGGTGGTCACCCAGGATCATCAGCACTTATGTCAAGGGTTACACAAGACGGCTCTATTGTAGAAATTTCTCCAGAGCATCTTATCTTAGATGTAGACGAATTTAACACAGATGTTTTAAAAGAAAATTATGAAATTGAAATTTTTAAAGTTGAAACTGAAGTAATAAACGGCAAAAGCATTGAAAAATTAAATCCTCTTTCATTTCTAAAAAAGTCTAGTAACATCAGAGATGGAATTTTACTTGATGATAATGAAGTGGAAATTTACTCTGAAGATAGCATAGACTCGACATATGTCGAGCACTATTTTGACATAGATGTGGACGAAGAAATAGATAAAAATTTACTGTGCAAACTTGGCTACAGAACAGACTATAGCAGGAGATCTTATGTTGTAGTCGAGTGCGACGAATCAGGTGAAATTGGTAGAAGAGAAGATATTTATGATTCTACCGCAGAACCACCTTTTGGAGATGATTGCTGATGGCTATAAAAGAAAAAGAATTAATAGGAATGCTACTTCCAGATGTTTCTATAGATGAAATAACACTGGAAACCAGGAAGAGCGCAGATAATAAAGATGGCTTAAAGGTTACATTAAATTTTTCAGTCTATGACGTCGTAGAAAGTGATCAGATTTCAAAATGGTTTGATCAGATAGACTTTCTTTCATCAATAAGGTTGACGTTGGTTGAAAATAGAGATGGTCAAATGCTTGAAAAGCAATTTTCTTTATCGGACCTAGATCATGAAATTTCTAATTCTAGAGATCTTACTTCTTATTCTAGTAGATTTTCACGAGTTAGAGAAGTTAACGAAAATGGTAGAATGCTTAATTATTACAGATTTTCAAGAAGTTTTAATTATAACTATTGTCCAATGCATCTTTCTTATAAGATCTCATCTCAATTAGACATTGATAGTATCAATCGTAAATTTGGAACAGAATTAAATAATTCTATCAACCTAGAAGGCAATTTAAAAAAATCTACAGAAACTGTTTTAGAAGATGGGAAACTTGGTCTATCAACAATCTACCTTTTAGAGAGAACTGGGCAAGTTTGGAATGGTCCACGGCATAGAATGCCAGAAGAAGGGACTTTTATGACAGGCGCTACGCATGATGATGAGTCTTCAGAACCTTTAATTTCCAGAGTTGTCAGCAATAATAAAATTCAAGATTTTCGAACATTTACCTCATTTGAAAAGTTCGAAATAGATGATTCTATCTTTCACAACTTACAGGAAGAAATAAGTCCAGGTAATCGCTCTTCTATTGAAAATCTAAAAAAAGATTTTTATTCTGAAATTTGGCTTTCTAGAAGTTTAGATGGCGAAGCAAAATTAATGTTTGCAATTGATTTGAAGGAGATGATAAGAGCAAAGGGAGCATTCGGTAAATTGTTGGATAGAATGCCAGAAATAATGCAAAGAGAACTTTTGTCACACTGTAAAGTTCAATCAATAAAACTTTTAAGAAAAAGGGTTAGACCGACAAACGTTCAAAATAAACTTGGAAGTCAAGTGAAAGGTTACACAAATTTTGACAATAATAAAAAACGTGAGGCGCTAGTCATGTCTGGAGAAACATCTGGAGGATTTAAGAGGATTGACGGAGAGCACGCATCTATTCGTGAATCTTTAATTTCTACAGATGAAAATTATTATTCTTCTATTAGATATTTTACAGCAAATGATAAATCTATGAAAACAATAACAGACGGATTATATCAATACGGTGTTGAAGTTAATGTTATCGATGGAACAAGAAAGTTTTTAATTGAAATAAAGAATACTATTTTTGAAGCACGTTCTGGATTAATTGAAATTTTAGAAAAAATGAATCAAGCGGTCCCAGTTAAAGATTATGCTTATGATGTTGTTACAAACACTTACGTTAGAAACTTCGCTTTTTCGGAAGAAGAAAGACAAAAAATATTAAAAGTTTTTAGGTCTTATGTTACTATATTGTCAATGCTTGCCATTCCACCAGATTCAGAGATTTTTATGTCAATGTCGGCAATTTATAGATCTCCTGCTTATGCAGATCAATTAGTTAAATCTATGGATTCTATAATTTCTAAGCTAGAGAGGGTAACTAACGATGAGTCAACTTATTTTGAACCGTCTCGCAAATCTGGGAAGATCTCGTCATCAGAGAGGTTTTCTATAAAAGATTCGAAGTTTTTTACTAATCACACTTTTGACTCTAATGTAGATAAAGGCAAGGGTCTAGAGTTCTTGGTGAACCCCACGGACGAAAGAGCAGCAGATATCTTGCAAGAACTCAGGGATCCCACAAGCGTTGAAAATGATTTGCAAGAAAGAGTTAGAGAAGTTTCAAGAAGTTTAGGCTTTTCAGGACAAGAATCTAAGATCGGTTTAAGAGTTGTAGATTCGTCAGTTTGGCAGCAGAGGGTCCAGTCTGAAATAGATAGATTTTACTCATCTCCAAACCCATCATTTAATCCTCCTTCAGATGGTTCTATCGCACAGGAAGAGGCTATAGATATTCGAGGAATAAATTCTTCTTACCTGACACCATCATTTATTTTATTGGGCAATGAGACTTCAGAACCAATTGAACTTGAAGTAAATTCTTCAGAAGAAAGAACCCTTCAGAGTGAAGAGGCTATTTTATCATCCAACGAAGGAGAGAGGGATTATTTTTCTCAAATGGGTGTTTCATTTTACGAAGAGTCCGAAGAGGCGTTATTGATAAATAGTGAAATAGGGGAAAGAAAGGTTGAAAAGGTTCCAACTTGTGTTATCACAAATAGAAACATTCGACAGTCGCCAATCGATGCGCTAAACGGCTGGTATATTGAAAATGGAATTGTAAAGATGCTAGAAAAGGAAGACTTAACACCAGAAGAAGAGTTGTCCAGTTCACAGCGATCAACATTTACAACCACAAAAATAACAGACATTAGAAAAGATCCACCAGTTTCAAAACCACATGAATACGGTCAAAGTAAATTCACAAGAATATTCAAAGAATCGATTGTAAAAGGAATTGATCAAAAACTAAATTTTAATGACTACGAACAACCCGTGCATCCCATTCAAAGGTTCAAGCAGTTTTCAGTTCTACCAAAGGAATTAAAGAAAAACTTTAAAAACTTACCATTACAGATTCAGTCTCTCTTTTTATTTGAGTCTGATGCATCTAAGGTTAGGTTTGTAGATGCAGATGTGCCGCCTTCTCCTTCGAAGTTCAGAATAAACTTTAACTTTCTTATGTCTGTAGAATATTTAAGCGGATTCGGAGATGATAATCTTTATTTCGAGAACAGCAGAATGAGAAAAAACTTTAAAATGATCAAAGAACCTATTTGGAAGCCTCTAACGGCATCTAAATTCTTATCTTCTAGGGGAGAGGAAATGTTGTGTAGATTAAAGAAATCTACAATAAAAGAGTTAGGCGTAAAGGTTCATGAAAACTTAGAATTACCAATTTACGATTCTTATTTTATTATTAGACCTCCAGCAAAGAACGAGGGAGAAGTTGTAATAGATAGGCTTGAAGACGAGCTAAGAAGGGCAGAAGAGCAAGAATTGGTTCTGACACAAGGAGTCGATTTTGCCAGACAAGAGCAAGCAAGAGAGCAAGCAGCTATCGACACGGCTCAAATGCTCATGTCTAAAGCAGATGCACAGAAAAGGTTTGACGAGCTTTATAAACTAGAAAGACAGCTACGAAGAGAGGTTGATCTGGTCCAATCTCGGATTGATGAACTTACAGACATTATTCAAAATGCCAGAGGCTGGTCTGGCATGCTTGAGGCTGACATGGCTACCGAAGAAAGGAACGCTTTATTTAATGAAAACCGAGGCAGGAGAGGAAGACTCATGAGTGTGCTCATAGAAATGGGCAACATTACTCAACAATATGGAATTACCAGACCCAGTTCAGAAGGTATAATGGCTTCTTATCGTGAGTGGTTGAGGGAAATGGCGGAGTTAGAACATTTGAGAAGGCTAGATGAAGCAGAAGCGGAAAGACGAAGAGAAGAACGAAGAGCAGAAAGGGAAAGACGACAAGAGCCACTCAACGACGCAGGAGAAGCCGCCACGAGCATCTTTGGTGCCGTTCGTGGCATGTTTAGTGATTACTAATTCTGATAGCAATTATTAAGTTAATTCTATTTATGTTGTAAGAGAGGTTATTACATGCGACCAGTTGAAGTTATAGAAAAAATTGAAAGAGTTAGAAGAATTAGGGAAAGGAGAGATCCCTCAAACTCTAGAAAAATAGAAAGAGATGAACTTCGAGCATCAACAAACACGCTCGAAGAAACAAACTTTGGCTTTCCTCTTTTTGTTGTTGAAAAAGATAACGCACAAAACATTAATCAAACTGAGGTTGTTAAAGACCCGATTCGTGAACTATCTGGAGCATTTTGGACAACTAAGCTCGACCTCGCTGGTCACATTTATTATCCAATAAACACTGAAGGTTCTGGAACATTTGTTGAATTTTTAAAAGACAGAGAATTATCTAAAGAAACCATAGACACAAACGGTAATCTTTCGATAGAAGAGCACTTTTACTTTATGGAAGAAGACCCTTCTAATGTAGAAAAAATCTTAAGATTGATGGAGGGTGATTTTTCGAAACAAGTATTTTCTGATCATTGTTGTGTGTTCGACACTTTAGTGGAAGAAAAGGAGATAACAGAAAGTTCGCTTAGTCCTCATCTTTATGCGAAAATAAAGTCAGATTACAATTATTATCAAGAAAACTATGAAACTCATCATGGAAGGTTTAGTGAAGAGGCATTGCCAAATTTTTATGCCTTTTATGAATCACAGAACACATTTGAGAGAACTGACCTTAGAAGGATCTTGACTTTAGATGGAAGAATTAACCAACGTTCAGTAAATGGAATTTTCTACAGTAGAGGTTTGGATTCAAAAAAGGAGCAGAGAATAAGACCAGTAGGTCAATATTTTAATAAATGGGTTCTAGAGGCTTTCGAGTGGTCTGAAAGCGACTCTTATCAATCACAGATAAGTAAATTTAAAAATGTTATCTTTTCTCACAAAGACGTTTCTCTTTTTGAGTCTAAAAATAAAAATAAACAGATTTTTCCCATGTTTGTTGATTTAGAATTTAAGACCACATCAAATAGTGTAGTTGCCTCATTTCTTTCGGAAGTAGAATTAATCTCAGAACTTCAGCAAGATGTTATTAAAGCAACGAACGATAATTCTTTGGCGACGATGGAAACCTTTGAAGGTCAAACTTTACCTCGTTATAAAGATAAATTCGCAAAAATCAGTTCTGGCTATAACACTGAGGTTGCTTTTGGAACAAAAAGACTTTTCGATTTTGATAACTGGATCCAAAATTTTAAAGAAACAAGAAGAAGTCAGATTGCAAACATGATTGTTATGAACCAAGGTGAAGCAGCGGTTAGAGACGAACAGTCCGAATTCTTTTACAACTTAATGGAATTAATTTCCAAAGGAAGGTTTGATAAACTTAAGCAGGAGAAAGTAAGAAATTATTCAGACATTCTAGCTGGAACAAAGTGTTATAATGAAATTGTTTTCTACAAAGTAGATAAACATGTTGGTTCTGAACAACAAGATAATCTAAACCTACAACCAGTTCAATCTTTCTACTTTTCTAACATTGAAGAGGCAAAACGAGTAATGTTTATTGATTCTCAAGTTAAATACGGAAAATCTTACACTTACAAAATTTATTCTTATAATTTGATCATTGGTAGTCGTTATAAAATTGATATTAAAGAAATTGGTCCTGTAATCCAAACACCTCCATCGTCAGGTGTTGTCGGCTCTGTAGTGGTGAAATCTGTTCCAACTATGATGCTCATGGAAGTTGAAATTTTTCAGAAACATGTTATTATTATGGATAACCCACCTGTTGCTCCTGAAGTAGAAATCATCCCTTTCAGAGGTGTTCAAGATAAAATTAGAATATTCTTAACATCTGGTGTTGGTAGTTATGATTTTCATCCAATTTCTATAGAACAAGAAGAGGGAGAAGAGATAGAAAAACTTAGAATCGCACAAGACATCGAAGAAGATGAAAAGGTAAGATTTGAATCAGATGACGCCGCTCGCAGTTTCATAGTTTATAGAATGGAATCTAAACCAAAAAATTATCAAGATTTTCAATCATCTTTAATAAGAGAAATTTCCACAGGTCGATATCCATCTGTTGCACTAGACGATAAAATTAAACCGAATAAAAAATATTATTACTGCTTCAAATCAATAGACATTCACGATCACTATTCTTATCCATCTTTTGTCTACGAGGTAGAATTAGTTTCTGATTCAGGTGCCGTCTACCCTTTGATAAGAACAGTTGAGTTTAATGATCCTGAACCAAAGCATCCTACAAAACCTGTTAAAAGACTAATTCACATAAAACCCGCTGTTTTACAAACTGAGATCGATGAGGAGCGAAGTGGCTTAGGTGATTTACGGAAATCTACCATAATAGGCAGCGAACTCCAAAACATTTATTTGGGTCAGCAAGGTCAAGCAAAAATTTGGGGTCAAAATTTTAAAGTTAGGTTAACTTCCAAATCATCAGGAAAAAAAGTTGATTTTAATTTTACTTTCGATCACGAGAAATTACCAACACGGCAGTAAAGATAATTTTTTTATGATTGAGGCGTTATTTCTATAATAAAAACTAATTATAATGCGGAGGATAGAATAAAATGGCATTTTTAGATAATTCAGGTGATATCATTCTTGACGCAGTTTTAACTGACACTGGAAGAATGAGATTGGCAAAGGGTGATGGAACTTTCAAAGTTGTTAAGTTTGCACTTGCCGATGATGAGATTGATTATAATCTTTATAATAAATCTCACCCCAGTGGCTCAGCATACTATGATTTAGAAATCATGCAGACACCAGTGTTAGAGGCTTTTACTAATAATACTTCTTTAATGAAGCATAGACTAGTGTCTATTCCTCAGACCAATCTTTTATTTCTCCCAGTTCTAAAACTAAACGAAGGTGCGAGCACTGGAAGAGCAGGCAACGCAAGAAATAACAATTCTGCCTTGGCAAGCGGATCATTTATCGTTTCTGTAGATAAAGACACGCTCGATAATCTTTGTCAGCAACAGGGACACATGGATGGTCACGAGGGCACGAGAGGTGGCAGCATTAGAGTTGACCAAGGGCTAGACACAACAGAGATTTCATTTAAAAGACCTTTGCAAACAGATCTTATAGAAACACAATATATAATTCAAATTGATGATCGCTTTGGTAGAATTGTTTCAGCTTCACCCAAGCCACAACAAGCGACAATTTCATTTAAAGATGACGACAACATTGCAAGCTATTACCTTTCAAGTAACACGGATTCTCAATTTATTCAACAAATGGACATACCAGATTCGCTCAACGAAACCAATGCAATTCGAGGTCCAGTAGGAACAATGCTACAATTTAAGATTATTGCATCCCTAGATCTTAACTCTTCTGAATTTTTGTTTGATGAACTTGGAAGTTCAAAAACCTTCGATGCTAAAGGCGATGGTGTTGCTGAAACTTACAAGTTCATAGATTCGATTGTCAAGGTAACAGGGGCAACAACTGGTAGAAGCATTGACATTCCAGTTAGGTTCATGAAGACAGTTTAAGAGGATAAAAAATAATGGCAAGTACATTTAAGACATTTATTAACGATGATGTAACAAGCACAAGAACGTTACTTCACGAATCGATTCCAATCACAGGATCAATTATCTCAGGCTCCTATGATGAGCCAACGGCAGCAACATCACATGTGAAGACTTATTCGCACGGGATGTTTCAGTCAGTTTATGACTACCCTTATCAGAGTTCATCTGCAAATCACATTTTTGACCTTACGCATGGTCACCATGCAGACTTCGCTACAAAGGGTGTGACTGGAACAAAATCTGATGGCGCAGCTTACGATCAGGTAACATCTTTAGGAACAATCAATTCTCATCCTTTTGTTAATAAAAGAAAAAACATTTATAACCAAATGGCACAAGTTTTAGTTGGTCACAATGTCGATGGTTCGATTCGAAAATTTGACATCGATGGCGATCTGTCAGATTCAGGTGACGAACTGAACTATAATGCTCTTATGTTTATCAATTTTGCTAGATTGTTAGGAAAAGACGAGATTAAGAAAGGGTCATTTGAGTTACATTTGGGAACGGGTAGCGGCTTCAATGAAGCAAATCCATCAAGTGGCACCGACCAGCACACTTCTACAATTACAATAAAAGACGAAGGTGCAGCAACGAATTATAAAGTAAACTCTCCAGCAGGTGAGTTCGGTCTTTTAAGGGTTACAGCATCAGGCGGGTCTGTCGGCACCAACGGATTGAACACCTACTGGGATAGTACCCCCGCAAAAATTCCTTATGTTGGTTTGATTTATTATCAGGCAGGCATTGTTGCCTTGTCTCCAGAAGTTTTCATGGCTTATGACGCTACCACAAATTCGAAGGGAATTCTTGCTTCTGCCAATTGTAACATGGACACTGATAACCACAACGTTTTGCAGCTAATGAACCATGCTTCAAAGAACATGGATAAACTTTCAAATGCACTTCGACAAAGAATGTTGAAAGTCTGCTTTAACAACACAACTGAACTAAATTCAACGATTTACTTTTGTAGAGTCAATCATAACGACTTCAACTATAGTTCAAACCCAACTTACCTTTCTAACAGCAAGGTTGTTGTGAAGAATAAATCTACAGACGCACCTGTTTCATACATCACGACTGTTGGTCTCTACTCTTCAGAAAATGAACTTTTAGCAGTAGCTAAATTATCAGAACCACTTCGTAAGGATCCAACAAACGACATTACGCTTCGTGTTCGCCTTGATTATTAATTTGTGCGAGGATGCCTAGATGTCTTTTTATAAGTTTGAGCAGAATGACATTTTCAACAACAGGTTGAAGACGCACCCTAGAATTCATTTTTTAATAGCTGACACAAAAACTTTTTATAATAAAGAGATTCTTGCCCAAAACACCCACGGCGCAACGAAGACTGTCACTCACGTTCCTCAAGGCAACATAAGTCTTTATGAGATGAATGTCAATAGAGACGAGTCAACACATGACCCAGAAAACGATAATCCTAGCTTAATCTATCCGTTCATCACAAAGCAGGGAAGCCTCACATCTTTCAAGACTGTTTCAACAGAGACTTTTCACACTTTCGGTTTTGGAGACAAGATGAGTGGGTCTTATCCACTTTCATCTTCTATCGTAACGGAATATTTTCCAGCTTCAGATTCTGTTCGTAGAAAAGTAAAAGCATTAAAAAATGTTTTTAATTTTTATAAAGGTCACAGCCCGCACTACGCTTATAGTTCTGAGAACGCTACGGGAACATGGGATAAGTCTACACAGGCTGTTAAACTTGTTTCCGTTCCTGCTATTTTCTATGGATCTTCAATTAAGAAGGGCACTGTCAAGATGAATTTTTATGTGACTGGATCTTTAATTGGCACTCTGGAAGACAAGAAAAGGAACGGAGAGTTAATTCAAACTTTACCAAATGATGCAAACGCTGGCAAGGTGGCAGGCGTTGTTCTCTATAATGAAGGTTTTGTGTCCATAACAGGCTCATGGGATATCATAGACACTTACACTGACGAATTCATAGAAGACACAGTTAATGTCGCTCCCAAATGGTTGTTCTGGGGAAACAAGGATTTTGCCTCACCATCCACTCCAGCATCATTTTGTCCATCCTCATCCTGGTCGTTAGAGTGTAAAGGAACTAATTATGTTCCAGTTATGACAATGTTAGCTCATGCTCCAGAGGGCGAGCTAAATCATTCAAACAATCCTACTTTTATAAAGTTTGGACAACAGGACGCATCTACAGAGCTTGGAAATTGCGCTTTCGAGCAAGAAAATAAAAAGTTTGATCAAAATAAAGAGAAAGAGATTGCGAATGTCGTTAAATCTTTCTACCCAAATACTTCAGGTTCTTTTGAAAAGGTTACTTACATTTCAAAGATCGGCATTTACGATGAACACAAAAATTTAATTGCAGTTGCAAAACTCGCCACTCCTGTAAAGAAGACAGAATCAAGAGCTTACACATTTAAAATGAAATTGGACTTTTAATGATTTTAGGATTAGACATCTCAACTAGCATCACAGGCATAACATTACTAGATAAAGAAGGAGAAGTTATTTTTATTTCTTCAGTTGACACAAGGAAGAATAAGAATTTCTTTCAAAAAGCTGAAGCTATTAAATCTTTTCTAAAAGATCTTTCTAGGAAACACTCAGTAGACCAGATTGTAATAGAACAATCACTTCAGTCTTTCCGTTCAGGATTCTCATCTGCAAAGACTTTATCGACTCTATCAAGGTTCAACGGAGTTGTAAGTTGGATGTGCTATTCTTTGTGGCACAAAGAACCTACCTACATTGCAGCAACATCTGCAAGAAAACTCTGCGGAATCAAAGTTCCAAAAGGAGAGAAAGCCAAACCAGTTGTTTTACAATTTGTGCTTGACAACGAGCCAAAGTTTATGGTAGAATACACTAAGCATGGAAATCCAAAACCCAACTCTTTTGACAAGGCAGATAGTTGGGTAATTGCAAAGGCAGGTTTTTATCAAAAAAACTCTTGACTTTCTATTTCTTCTTTGTTATAGTGTAAAAAAATAATAATAAGGTTTTATAATTGTCAAGCAAAGTAGCAATCCTTAAGAAAGTTCTTGGAGCACACTATCACACAGGCGACGAGATTTTATTCTTTTGTCCAAAGTGTAATCACCACAAGAAGAAACTATCTGTAAATCTTGACAAAAACAAGTTTCAGTGTTGGGTCTGTTTTTATAGGGGAAACAGTGTTCGTCGTCTTATAAAGAGGCACGGCTCATTTAGAGATCAGCAAGAGTGGAAGAAGTTTGATGATTCAGTGGAGATTTCTTCATTTGAGGAAATTTTCTCAACGGAACAACCCATAGAAGAAAAGATAGAGCAGAGAGTAGATTTGCCAGAGGAGTTCAAGACTTTGTGCTCCAAGAACCTTTCTTTGGCTACAAAGCCTATTCTTAAATTTCTTTACAGTAGAGGTGTTTCCAACGATGACATCTTGAAGTGGAAGATTGGCTATTGTCCATCAGGGGATTATAAGGAGAGAATAATTATTCCATCGTTCAACGAAGACGGGGATGTAAACTACTTTGTTGCCAGAACTTACGGCAATGACTGGATGAAATACAAGAATCCTCCTGCAAGCAGAGACATTGTTTTCAACGAACTCTATGTAGACTTTGATTCTGACTTGACGATAGTTGAAGGAGCATTTGACGCCATCGTTGCAGGCAATGCAGTTCCTATTCTTGGCTCGTCCCTAAAGGAAGATTCAAAACTAATAAAGAAGGTGGTCGAACACGACACACCAGTTTACATAGCCTTAGATCCAGACGTTGAAACAAAGGCTATGCGTTTAATAAAAAAAATGTTGACATTTGATATAGAAGTCTATAAGATAGACATAGCACCTTACGATGATGTAGGTGAGATGACAAGAAGAGAATTTGAGAAAAGAAAAGCCAACGCCAAACTTATGACACCAGAGTCATTTTTGGAACAAGCAATTTTTAGTATCTAGGAGAGATGAATGGGTTTTAGACTTGCTCACATAAGCGACACACACATTAGAAACTTAAAGTATCACGACGACTATCGTGCAGTGTTTGAACAGATGTATACTATTCTTCGTGAGGAGAAACCAGACTACATTGTTCACTGCGGAGATGTTGCACACACGAAGACTCAGCTATCACCAGAGTTTTTTGAGATGGCTGCAAACTTTTTTGATAATTTATCTGACATTGCACCCCTGGTTCTTATCGCAGGCAATCACGATGGCAATCTAAAGAATAGTAGCAGGCAGGATGCTCTTACACCAATCATCAATGCGTTGGATAAAAAGACTATTCACTATTTGAAGAACTCAGGTGAGTTTTCTCCAGAGAAGGGTCTGACTTTTAATGTTCTCTCTGTTTTTGACAGAGATAATTGGGTTTCTCCATCTAATGAGACATCAATAAACATAGCACTTTATCATGGAGCGATCTCTGGAGTTCAGACAGACATCGGCTGGGTAATGGACCATGGTGAAGATGATGTCGGAATCTTTGAGGGTCACGACTTTGCTTTTCTTGGAGACATTCATAAAACAAACCAGATTTTAGACACTGAAGGTCGAGTTCGTTATTGTGGTTCAACTGTTCAACAGAATCACGGCGAAACTAACGATAAAGGTTTTTTGATTTGGGACATTGACGACAAAGACACTTTCGATGTTCGTCATCACGTCTTGAAGAATCCAAGACCATTTGTAACAGTGGAACTTACAAAGACTGGTCGCTTGCCAAGAAACGCTAACCCGCCACAGGGTGCCAGGCTCAGAATCGTAACGAACCATGCCATTCCAGTGGAAAAGGTTCGCAAAGCTATTGACGTTGCCAAGACAAAGTTCAGACCTGAATCTGTTACTTTCTTGAACAGAGCTACAGGTTCTCGTGCCAAGGTCAACTTAGCAGAGGACTTTGAAAAATTCAACCTACGAGATGTGGCAGTTCAAGAGCGTTTGATAAAAGAGTATCTAAATGATTATTTGTCAGACACGGAAGACGACGCAGCGGTTCTCAAAGAGGTTCTTGAGATAAACAGAAGGGTGAATGCTCAAGCTGAAAGCGAAGAACGATCTACCTATAGAAACATCAGTTGGTCAATCAAGACTTTGGAGTGGGACAATCTTTTCAACTATGGAGAGGGCAACAAGATTGACTTTGACGGACTTGCAGGCATTGTCGGAATCTTCGGAAAGAACTTTACAGGAAAGTCTTCAGTTATCGATAGTTTACTTTGGGTAATGTTCAACACTACATCAAAGCGAAACAGAAAAAGTTTTGACATCGTAAATCAGAACAAGCAGGAAGCCTGGGGTAAAGTTGTCATTGAGCTAGATGACCGACATTACACTATCGAGCGCAGAGCAGAAAAATATATTAAAAGGCTTAAAGGTGAGGAAACCGAAGAAGTAAAAACTAACGTAGAATTTTCAGTTTATGATTTGGCAACACAAGAGACTTCACCTCTCAATGGAGAGACTCGCTCACAAACAGATGAAAACATTAGAAAGTTCTTCGGTTCTATTGATGATTTCTTGATGACATCTCTGTCATCTCAACTGGAGTCTCTTGCTTTTATTGCAGAGGGCTCTACTAAGAGAAAAGAAATTCTTGCTAAGTTTCTTGATCTTGAAATATTTGATGCTAAATTTAAGATCGCAAAAGAGGAGTCTAGTGATCTAGATGGCAAGATTAAGTATCTTGTCGAAAAATGCGGACCAATAGATAACGATTTCAGAAAAGCTGAAGCCCTCTCTGAGATTGAATTAGCTACTGCAAATCTTCGAGAGCAAGAAATAAATTGTAAGAACATAGGCAAAGAGATTGAAAAGATTTCTCTTGAAATGGCAAAGATAGAGGCAAAGTTAGAATCAACACCAGTGCAAACTGTTGTAGACATTGAGTTTGAACAATTTAACATTAAAGACAAAGAGACACAATTAGAAACTATCAGAACAAGAAATGCAACGCTAGAGAAAATAATTCTCGCCAACGAAGATGTAATAGTAAAAATTGATGAATTTATGAAGTCTTTTAATTATGAAACTTGGAATGATAAAAGCATTCAGATCGCAGAGTTAGAGACACAGATTGATATCATAAATCAAGAGACTTGTCAAATCAGAGACGAAATTGAAAGAGCGAATAAAAAACTTTTTTTATTAGAACAAGTTCCTTGTGGTGACAAATTTCCTTCTTGTAAATTTATAAGTTCTGCACATCAAAGTGTTGCTAAAGTAGAGCAGCTTGAGAAGGAAAGAAAGAAAAAACAGAATGATATCACATCGGCATCTGATAACTTAAATTCTTTAGAGCCACAAAAAGTTCAAGACTATTTGGATCAGTATGATCAGGTGCTTAGCAAAAGAAAAGCAAAACAAGAGGAAGTTAATAAGCATGAACTTGAAGTAGCTAAGAATAAAACAACTATTGTTCGTCTTCGTGATTCAAAAAATGAGTCTGAGCAAAAGATTCGATTGTTTGAGGAGAACGAAAAAGTAATAACTGAATTTGCAAAACTGACAAGAATAAGAAACGAAAGCGTTTTAGAAAAAAAGAAATTAAAAGACAAGCTCTCCACTTGTGAAAAGGAGATGATAGAGTTGAGTAAAACTCAAGGTAACTGGGAATCTACTCTTCGTGAAATAGAGCAAGATGAGTTTGAACTTCAGAAGGCACAGAAAGATTATTCTGCCTATGATCTCTATAAAAAGGCTATGGGGTCTAATGGAGTGTCTCTTGACATTATCAAGAAAGAGCTTCCAGTCATCAATGATGAGATAGCCAAGATTCTTGCCAATGTCGTAAACTTTGAAGTTTTCTTAGAAAACGATGAAAGACGACTTAACGTCCTTATCAAACATCCAAAGTTTGATGCACGCCCCTTAGAGATGGGTTCTGGGGCTGAGAAGGCTATTGCTGCAATGGCTATAAGACTTGCATTTATTAATGTGTCATCGCTTCCTATCGGAGATATTTTTATCTTGGATGAACCAGGGACAGCTTTGGACGAAGAGAACATGGAAGGTTTCATTCGCATCTTAGACTTGGTAAAGTCTCACTTCAAGAACGTGATTCTTATCTCACACTTGGACAGCTTGAAAGATTCAGTAGATTTACAAATCTCTATTGAAAAGAAGGATAAGTTCGCTTTTGTTAATCAGTAACTATTTACTCTAATGGCAAAAGCCACTGGAGGATAAAATGATGACACAGATTAAAGCATTCGCTGATAAGCACGTTGAGAGATTTATTTCTCGCAAGTTCCTTGCATGGATCGCAGCTTCGGGTCTTGCACTTTACGGAGTTCTTTCTTCATCGGACTGGACATCTTTGACAATGGTTTACATCGGCTCACAGGCTGCTGTTGACTTAGTGAAAGGTCTTAGAGGATAATGCACAAGGCTTGGCTATGGCTCAAAGCAAACTGGTGGTTACCATTCGGAGCTATTCTAGTAGTTCTTAGTTACTTTGCAGGAAATAACGGCAAAGCATCTTTGAGGGAAATGATGAAGGCTCAGAGGGAAGACTATGAAACGCAGCTTAGAATTCTTGAAGAGACGAGAGCTAAAGAGAAAAAAATCTTAGAAGATTATAAAAAAGGCTTGCAAGTTCTTCAAGAAAAATATAAACTAAAAGAAAAACAAATCGAGAAGAAGAATAGGGTAGAGCTTAAAAAAGCTATTGAAGAAAATAAAGATAAACCCGTCGAAGAAGTAGCAGATGATTTTGCTAAAAGATTTGGATTAAAGAAGGTGTAATTTGAAACTACTATCTATTTTGATGTCTATAGCTATGTTTGTAGCCCCAATCACGTCTATTGCTCAAGAGGGCGATTTTAGAATAACTGGAGTCAAGAAGGGTCAGAAAGCACCATTCACTGGAATATTGTTGACAAAAGATTCTCTTTCAAAGATTGAGTCAGATTTAAATTTGAAGATTGATCTTTGTGAAAACAAGTGTAAGCTAGACCTAGAAGCAATGGCACTTTCTCATAGCAAAGATGTTTCTATTTTAAGAGCAGAGATTGATGGGCTAACTCAATTTGTTGATGTAAAGAATAAAAGAATCAAAGCCTTAGAAGAAGTTATCCATGAAAGAGATGCATCTTGGTTTACCCCAGTCGTCGCTATTTCTTCTTTCATTTTGGGAGTGATTACTACAGTTGGAATCACTTATGCGGTGAACAGATGAGTGAAAAGAAAGATTGGAATCTTATAGCAAAGATTGAGCAAAAGATAAAAGAAAAATATGGGGAAGAGGCGATTAAATCACCTGCCGAAGGTTGGTCTGATGAACAAGAAGAGATGCATCTTGAAAAATTAAAGAAAGCAGCTTTGAAGAAAAAAGAGAATGAAGCTAAGCAGGAGAAAGTAGAAGTTGCGGAAGGTGTTTTTGTCTCAAAGAAACTACTTAAAAAAGAGAGTAGTAGGACTTGTCCTGTTTGTTCTACTTACTCATTCGACAAGCGAGACGACTTATACATGAATAAGTTTCAGTGTTGCTGGTCTTGTTACATAGAATTTGTTGAAGGTCGAGAAGACCGATGGAAGTCTGGATGGCGTCCAAACGAGGAGAATAAAAATGGCTGATGTTTTAGAAATCGTAAGAGGCATTTCACAAGTAATGGCAAACACTTACGACGGCGCAGTAGACGAAAATGGCGAACCAATCAAAATTGGTTTGAAAAGAGAAGAAGACGTAGCAATCACAGACAAGCGTGTGATGGATGGTTTCAAGGTTCAAATGTCTGGCGACTCTCTCGTGATCAAGTATCACGGTGAAGTCACAATGAAAGAAGCAAAAGATAAAGGCTTTGAAAGTGATTTAGAACAGATGATGTCTGACATCTCTTCATTCCTTAAAAAAGAATATAAGAAGGTCACAGGCTCAGCACTTACACTTTCTTCCGATGCTGACGTAGATGCTATTGTTCAGACAGTTGGTGCTCACAGGTGCTGGGTGCAGGCTTCTAAGCCTTATAAGATTGGTGGACTCGGTGAGGCAGTTGTTGCAGTTGGCGAACCTTCCGTTGACAATGTTGACGACGCAATCAAGAAATGGTTGGAACTCGGCAGAAAGGGCAAGGCACCTAACGACAAAAGGAAGGACGGATAATGAAGATTTCAAAAGCAAGACTGAAAGAAATCATTCAAGAAGAAGTTCAGCTTTTCAAGAACGAGAATGTTGAAGCACTTTTTGAAAAGTATCTTGATAATGACCTCAAGAACCTTGTCCAGACAGCTACTCGTGATTACGAACTCTCAAAGGAGCAAATCGCAGAGGCACTCACCAAGGCACTAAGAGAACTAGAAAGCCAAGAATAGGTTTATAAATGACCTACCAACTCACCAAGAAAAAGATTTTATCAGAAATCGTTCAATGCGGCAAAGACCCAGTTTATTTCCTAAATAACTATGCAAAGATTTCTCACCCAATGCACGGGTCTATCCCATTTAGGACTTACGACTTTCAGGACGACTTACTCCGAGACTTCAACGACCATCGCTTTAACATCATTCTAAAAGCACGTCAGTTAGGCATCTCAACTGTAACAGCAGGCTATGTTGTTTGGATGATGCTTTTTCACAAAGATAAAAATGTTCTTGTTATGGCTACGAAGTTCGGCACAGCGGCAAACTTGGTAAAGAAGGTAAAGAACATAATGAGAAATGTTCCAGACTGGATGCGAATCGCAAACATTTCGGTTGACAATAGAACTTCATTTGAGTTGTCTAACGGTTCACAAATCAAAGCAACTTCTACTTCATCAGACGCTGGTCGTTCAGAAGCATTATCCCTTTTGGTTATTGACGAGGCAGCGCACGTTGAAGGTCTTGACGAGTTGTGGACTGGTCTTTATCCTACACTATCAACTGGTGGTCGCTGCATCGCTCTCTCAACACCCAATGGCGTCGGAAACTGGTTTCACCAAACTTATGTTGATGCCGAAGAAGGTAACAACGACTTCAAGCACACTTGTCTTCCGTGGCAAGTCCACCCAGACAGGGACGACGCTTGGTTTGACAAAGAGACAAGAAACATGTCCCGAAGACAAATCGCACAAGAGCTTGAATGTAATTTTAATATGTCGGGCGAAACCGTCATCAACACGGCAGACATCGAGAAGATGTCCAAGACAGTTTGCAATCCAGAACACAAAGCGGGGTTTGATAGAAACTATTACATCTGGGAAGACTTCGACCCAACACAATCTTATTTGCTCGTAGCAGACGTTGCACGAGGAGATGGTAAAGACTATTCGGCATTTCAAGTTATAAATGTAACTCAGATGACGCAGGCAGCAGAATATCAAGGCAAAGTGGATTTAGACACCTACGCTATGTTTTTAGCCGATGTAGGAAAGACTTACGGTGGTTGTTTGCTTGTAGTGGAAAATAACAACGTTGGTTACGCAGTTTTGACTAAATTGGAAGAAGCGGGTTACCCAAACATTTATTATTCTGTTAAGGCTACTCACGAATATGTAGACTCTTCAGCAGCACGTTCCAACAGTAGGGCTGTCCTTGGCTTTACTACTTCGATGAAAACAAGACCTCTTATTATTGCCAAGTTGGAAGAATTTATAAGAAATGATCTAATTACTATCACATCAAATCGTCTTTATAACGAACTAAAGACTTTTGTGTGGAACAATGGAAAGCCTGAAGCAATGCGAGGTTACAACGATGACCTTGTAATGTCGATGGCTATTGCTTGTTGGGTAAGAGATACAGCGTTGGTCTCAAATCAAAGAGACGCTGACTATAAAAAGGCTTTACTTGGAGCGATGACTACTTCAAGAACCACTCTTAACACGAGCATTCCAGGTATGGTAAACTATGGAAAACCAAACGGTGTTCAACAGATGAAAGAAATAATGACCAACTTCCCTGGTCTTTTTAAGGGGTAAAATAGATGGCAGAAGATAACAAGCAGAACATAAAGAACGAAGAATCAATTCTCTTCAAGAGGTTAACAAGGCTTTTCTCTGGACCGATAGTTAATCGACGGCAGCAAAACAGAAGAAAATTTAAAAAACAAGCGTTAGATAATTACGCCACTAGATTCACTTCTGCATCGGGAAAGCAATTTCAAAAAAGCCAATATAACCCATTTGAACAAATTAACAGTAATTCTATTGCAAATCGACTACGAGGAGAAAGGTATATAGATTTTGATCAAATGGAGTTCGAGCCAATAATTGCATCTTCACTAGATATTTATGCAGATGAAATGACCTATCACAGTGAAATGGCTAGTATTCTTTCTATTGAGTGCCCAAACCAAGAAATAAAATCAACTTTAGAGTCACTTTACTATAATGTTTTAAACATCGATTTCAATCTCTATGGATGGTGTAGAACCATGTGCAAATATGGTGATTACTTTCTTTATGTAGATTTAGACGACAAGATTGGCGTAAAATCTTTTATTCCTTTGCCTCCGCAAGAAGTAGAAAGGTTAGAAGGTGAAGATCCGACAAATCCAAACTATGTTCAATATCAGTGGAACTCTGCTGGTTTAACTTTCGAGAATTGGCAAGTTGCACACTTTAGAATTTTGGGAAATGATAAACATGCACCTTACGGGACATCTATTTTAGAACCAGCAAGAAGAATTTGGCGTCAACTTCATCTCATAGAAGACGCTATGATGAGCTACAGAATAACAAGATCTCCAGAAAGAAGAGCGTTCTATGTTGATGTGGGCAATATAGCTCCACAGGATGTAGAGCAATACATGCAAAAGGTTGTAACAACGATGAAGAAAAATCAAGTTATTGACCAAACTACTGGCAGAGTTGATTTAAGATACAACCCCTTGTCTGTGGACGAAGATTATTTTATTCCTATCCGAGGTGGCGAAAACACAAGAATCGACACACTCCCAGGTGGAACCTACACTGGTGACATCGACGATGTAAAATATTTAAGAGATAAATTGTTTGCAGCATTAAAGATTCCTCAGTCTTATCTCTCTAGAGCGGAAGGTGCTGATGAAGACAAAGCAACGTTGGCTCAAAAAGACATCAGGTTTGCAAGAACAATCCAGAGACTTCAGAGAGCAGTTGTGGCAGAGTTAGAAAAAGTAGGAATTATTCACCTTTACACTCTTGGATACAGGGGAGAAGATCTGACAAAGTTTAAATTAACTTTAAGTAATCCTTCGCAGATTGCAGCTATGCAAGAACTTGAGCATCTAAGGGCAAAATTTGAAATTGCCGATGCTGCAACTGAAGGTTATTTTTCTAAGGCTTGGGTTTATAGAAACATTTTCAAGATGACAGAAGAAGAGGTTATTAGAATTGAAAGAGAATTATTTCACGACTCTAAACTTACCGCAGCTATTGAGGCAGCAGGCGAAGCGCCACCTGAAGGCGGTGGCGGAGGAGGAGATCTTGGCGGAGACGACCTCGGCGGCGATGATCTCGGTGGTGATGACCTCGGTGGTGATGATCTTGGCGGAGACGAAGGCGGCGATGACCCAGATTCAGCACTGCTTGCAGCCCCAGGTAAGAGAGACGCTTATTTAACTCCAGGTTCCAAAGGCAAGGTTTATCACCCAGAAAAAGTAGATTCTAGATCGCAGGGTGCTCGCAAGCGTTCTATTAAGTCTAAGTGGTCAGATGAAACAGCATCTTTTACTCCAAGAAACACAATGCCTGGATTGTCTGACCTGAAGACACTTTCTCGTGGCATTTACGAAGGTAATGAAACTACTTACACAGACAAAGAGGAAAAATTGCTTCTTGAGGTAAATCAAGAGCTAACTGACTGGGAAGTCAAAGCGCTTGTTAAGAACCTCGAAAAGAAGAATAATAAGCAATTAAAGGAACAGAAAACCAATGAAGTTTAAGCACAATAAAAAAAGAAACACTGCCTTCTTGTTCGAGGCACTTATTAAAGAGATGGCAAAGTCTGTTGTGGCGGGAGATCAAGACAGGCAAGTAAAAATTGCTAGCATCATTAAGCGCCACTTTCAAAAAAGAGGAATTCTTTACAAAGATCTTCAAACTTACAAGACGATTGTAAATCTCAAGGAAGCAGAAGAAAAATTTGCAAGAAGAATTTTATCAGAAATTAGAAGGGACAGAGATAAGATTAGCAAACAAAAGGTTTTCTCTGAACAATCTAGATTAATTAAAAAAATAAATATAGAATTAGGTCAGGGTGTTTACAACAATTTTGTTCCAAACTACAAAACCATGGCTACCATTGCGCAGTTGTTTTCAGACAATGTTCCAGCTACAGAAAAAATTCTTTTAGAAGATAAGATTATTGAGGAAATGACTCGTGCAGAGTTAAAGTCTGAAAAAGAAATCATGGAACACATTGATTCGATTGCTTACAAGACTTTCACAAACAAGTTCAATAAGACTTACGCTGGAAAACTACACGAAGAGCAGCAAAAGGTTGTTTCTCGTTACATTTTTTCAGTTTCTGACAATGGTGTCTCTTTAAAGACATATCTAAATGAAGAGATTGAGAGACTTCGTAATAGAGTTGAAAACTCTTTACAACTTGAAGAAGTTAATTCTGATCAACAGATGGTAGAAAAAACGAAAGAAGTTTTAAATTTTCTCGACAGCCTCAAAAAGACTAAGTTAGATGAAAGAGCTATTAAGAAGATTATGCAAATTCAAGAGCTTGTTAGAGAGGTGGAATCAAATGAATGAAGAAATAAAGGTTCAAGTCGGAGATTCGGAATCATCAAAAAATTTAGTTTTTAATCCTAAAATGAAGATGATCCTGAGAAAAACTCTCGGCGGCGATTTGGCAATTTATGATCACTATGATTTAGATATAGTTGTTCAGCCCGAGAAAAAAACTATTCTTGCTCTTGCGAAAAATGAAATGTCTGATGATGTTTATGCTGCTCAAGATAGACTGTTTTCATTTCTCAATAAGAAAGGGACAATTCTTATGGATTCTGTGCAGTCTGGATTTGTTTATGGCTCCATGCAGGGCAGCTATCCTGAGTCTAAAATCGGTGCTGATGCTACAGAAGTTATTTTATACACGATAGGCAAGTTTATCGAAGAAGAAAAGCCTTATTATTCTCATTCAGATGCACTTGAAGATTCCATCTTGCAGGCAGAAATTGAACCATCTTCTGAAGATTCTACAGAGTTAGGTGAAGTTCCGCAAGAAAAAGAGAAGGGAACACTTGACCGATATCCACCAAACAGATCTTATTATAGAATTTACTGAAAAGAGGTTACATTGCTTGAACTAAGTTATTTTATTCTTTCCGCATTTGGGATTACTCAAATTTTAATCTATGGCTCCATTTTTGACTTTATTCGCCCGACTAAGGGCATGTTGGGCAAGCTGTTTAAATGTCCTATGTGTCTTGGCTTTTGGGTAGGCATATTTTTATGGAGCATAAACCCTTACACCCAACTATTTAGTTTTGATATTAGTCCTGTCACGGCACTGCTGCTCGGATCGGTTGCTTCTGCGACCTCTTATGTTCTTGATGCTGTCTTTGACGATGACGGGATGAGAATTGGATTTTGAAAGAGAGGTGATTTTATGTTTACAAAGAAGTGGATGATTCAACCAGTTCGTCTTTGTAAAAGTGGTTGCATAATCAAGCGGGTAGCGCCCGCTTTTAATTTTTAAATTTTATCTGGAGAACTAAGATGAGTAACAAATTTTTATTGAGAGAATATTATGAGCTTTGCGAAGGCGGTCTTTGCCAAGACTTTCTTACAGAGAGTGAGAAGAGTGAAGTCGCAAGTGGAAAAGCCATGTTTCTTACAGGTGTTATTCAAAGGGCAAAAGCTAAAAATCAAAATGGTCGAGTCTATCCAAGAGCAGTCTTGGAAAGAGAGATAGAAAATTATCAAAAGATCATAAAGGACCAGAGAGCACTTGGTGAACTGGACCACCCAGAAGATTCTGTTGTAAACTTGAAAAACGTATCTCACATCATGACTCAAGTCTGGTGGGATGGAGACAATGTGATGGGAAAGTGTAAAATTCTCAACACACCTTCAGGTCAGATTCTTCAGTCACTTGTTCATTCTGGTGTAAAACTTGGCATTTCCTCTAGAGGCATGGGCTCAGTTCATGAAGATAGAATGGGCAACACGGTTGTCGAAGATGACTTCAATCTTATTTGTTTTGATTTTGTTTCAGATCCCTCTACCATTGGAGCTTTCATGAGTCTGAAAGAGGCAAGAAATGCGAAAAATATTTTTACCAAAGCTGATAGAATTAATAGACTATTGAACGAGATTACAAGGGACTAAAGATGAAAAAGTCTGAATTAAAAAAATTAATTAAACCAATTGTAGAAGAGTGTGTTAAGGATGCATTACTGACCAGTGGACTTTTGACATCTGTAATTTCAGAGGTGATAGCTGGAGTGCAGAAGGGCATGATTACTGAATCTACTGCCTCTTCACAAACAAGAGTTGAGCCTAGCTTTCAACAAGGTCAGTCATCTGAGCCCACTAATAAGCAAGATTTAAAGAATAAAAAGAAACTTTTAGACGCTATTGGCTCTTCTGCTTACAACAATGTTGATCTATTTGAAGGAACAACCCCTATCAAAAAGGCGGGAACACCATCTTCTAAATCTGGTGGCTACACACCCTTTGAAGGAGTAGATCCATCGGATCCAGGAGTTGACATTTCTTCTCTTACCAGAGGAGCAGGTAAAAACTGGAAAAGGCTAGCAGAGGGAAATAAGTAAATGGCTAGAACTTTTATTGCGGGTGGACAAGCAGCAACCCAGTTACAGGCTGGAAAGCCATTCTTTAAAAGAGTCGTCCGCATCGGCGGTGACGGCGGCTACTTACGCTCTGACGGGTTCACTTGTGAAGTTATTACTGCCGCTGGAGCCAACCAAGGAGCAATTAACTTTAGAGATGTTTTCTCTCCAGATTGGAATGCCAACGCAGATGGACAGGGTGGGGAACTTTTAATGGTAGAGTTTCCAACAACAACAAGAAAAACACAGATTTTGTTAGAAGAAGCCTTTGCAGCAGGAGCAGAAGTTGAACCAGGGAACGAGCCTGCCATAAGATGTAAAGTTGCATTTTTGGCAGAGGATCAAGATGTGAGCTTTGCAAGCACTGTTGTTTCAAACGCAAGTCCAATTGCAAATGCAAATTTCATAGAGATAGAACCAGGAGAAACTGCTACAATTGATTCTAGAACAAAGGCTATTTTCATTTTAATTCAAAAGTTTGTTTCAGGGACGGCTCCAGAATCACACATTTTCAATAGCACGCCAGCACTTGTTCAGGGGGCACCAGGGGCAGCTACAGATGCCGCTGTTTTATTAATTACCTCTGTCTTGGAACATGAGCCAAGCGCAGGGAGGGATTTTTAATGTCTTATAATTCTAGAATTATTGATTCCTCTGGCAATGTCAAAGAGTTAAGAAAAATTTGGGGGCAACAAACTGGCACAATTCTTGCACCAATTAACACAAAAGCCATCGAGTTCGACGGTGTAGATGATTACATAGAGATAGGAGATCACGATGTTTTTAGCTTCGTCAGTGCAGACCCCGCACTTGACAATCCATTTTCTATTTCAGCTTGGGTAAACAGGACAAATGTCCCAGATTCACAAGGAGTTTTTGTTGCTAAAAACTCAGGTAACGGTGTGGCATCTGACTGGTTTTTTGGACATAATAACGGAAGAATTCAGGTCAGAATTTACGATGGAACTGCTAGTAATAATAAAAACATAGGAAGAGACTCTGCTTTTGGAGACTTGCCGCTAAATGAATGGCATCTTGTTACATTTACCTATGATGGCTCACAAACCGCAGCAGGCGTGAAGGTTTATCTTGATGGCGCACTTTTGGCAACTACTGCATCGCCTTCTACTGGATACGATGGCAGAATTAACACGACAAGTCCAGTTAGAATTGGTGCAAACGCAGCAGGTGGCATTGGCAATGATTTTGAAAAATTTATTTCAGATGTCTGCATCTATGATAAAGAATTGAGTTTATCAGAGATTCAAGAACTTTACAACACAGCAGATTCAGGAAGGGTAAAGGACATGACAACTTTCTCTGCTTTCAGCAGTGTAATATCGTGGTGGAAGATGGGCGATGGTGACAACTCTGGCACAAATGGAATTCGAGACTCTGTGGGAACTTATCATGGAACTCTCGAAGGAAATGCAAAGATAGCAAACATAAAAAATCTAAAATCTGATTATAAATTAATTACAGTCTAATTGAAAGGAAAATAAAGTGAGAGATAGAAGAAAAGGCTTATTTGAAGAAAGAATTAGAAAGGGCGAATCAACAGAACAGTTTATTCGTCGAGCTTTAAGAAAACTTAAGAAAGAAGGGATTATGAACGACATTCGTGATCCTTCTCGTGGAACTACGGAGTGCAGAAACATTTCAAAGAAATCACTTCGTAGAGAGCACAAAGAGATTCAAGCCGAGCGACGTCGTTTCGCAGACGCTGCAAGAAGAAGAAAACGACAACGACAAAACCAAAATAGATAACTATTTATTTTTAGTTTATAAACGAGGACTTTTACAATGGCAAGAAATTACATCCTTGGTGGAATGGCAGCAACCCAACTCCAAGCAGGAAAACCTTATTTTAAGAGGATTACTAGAATTAGTGGCGCATTCGTTGCAGAACGCACAGATGGTCTTACATGCGAGATTATCACGGCTCCAGGAGCTGACCAGGGGGCAATCAACTTCAATGGTGTCACTAGTGGTAACTGGAATGCCAACGCAGATGGGGCTGGCGGTGAGCTTTTAATGGTAGAGTTCCCAACAACAATGAGAAACGTTCAGGTTCTCGTGGAAGAGGCTTGGCTCGCTGGTGTTCGTCAGACAGGCACTGCGGCTCAAATAAGGTGTAAGGTCATGCTTACAGCAGAAGGTCAAGACACTACCTTTGATAAGACAACCCAGTCATTGGCAACACCAATCGCCAGTGGAAACTACATTGAGTTGAAGCCAGGAGAAAACGCAACAATAAACTCTAGAACAAAAGTTATCTTTATTTTAATTCAAAAGTTTGCTGGTGATAATGTTCTCAACCCAGGCGGTGGCGGTCTTGTCATCGGTGCTAATGGTGTTGCAGACGATGCCATCTCTCTACTTGTTACAGGTGTTCTTGACCATGAGCCGCTTCCAGGTGCAGGCAATGCAGCACTAGAGCCCAACTCAAGAGTAATTGACGCTGGCGGCGCAACAAGAGAACTAAGAAAGATTTGGGGTAAAGCTGACGGAATCGGCTAACGGAGGTTCAGATGTCTGGTAAGTCGATTGTCGGCGGTAGAACGTCAGGAAAGTCGTCTCCAGTGGGAGGCACAGCGACATCTATCTCAGACGAACTTATTGAAGCAGCCGCAGCCACCTCGCCTATTTTACCAGAGATAAGATCTTACACGGTAACCGCTTCAGCAGGAACGAATGTGAGCACAACCCTTACTCACAACCTTGGAGTAGCTAATTATTTAGTTCAAATTGTTGACCCATCTGGAGACAACATTGTGCTACCATTTACGAGAACCACAAACACAGTGGTTTTCTATTTTGGCAATGTTGATTCGGACACAGATTACACTGTGATTATAGTTCAATAATTATTTTTATCTCTTCAAAACCTTAAACAACAATCCCGAAAAAAAACTGTTCTTTATCTTTTTTTACAGCCTAAATATAGGCAGGTGGGAGAGGTTTATCTCTTGTCCATCTTGCTCAAATTTTATAGTGTAGAATCCAAATATTCACACAAAACAAACATTTTATAGGAGGATAAAATTTTGAGTAGAATATTAATACAAAATGCAACGGCAGAAAACTTTGCAGTTGAAAGTCTTGCGTCGGAGCCAACAAGTGGTTCAACAGGTGATCACGTTGATGGTCGTCTTGTAAAGTTCGGAACAAATGTTTACATTTGGAATGATTCCAGCGGTGAGTGGATTAAGTTCCCTAACCTTGCGAATTATACATCTCTTGAAACAAGATTGTCCGCACAAGAGAGTGATAGAGCAGCAGCAGATGGTTCTTTGCAGACCATCGATTTGTCTCTTCAGACAAGAATCGCAGCAGAAGAAACTGCTCGTTCACAAGCAGTTTCATCAGAAGCATCTTCAATGGCTTCGGCTGATTCATCTCTTACAACGAGACTTGCAACCGCAGAGACAGCACGCTCAACAGCAGTTTCCTCAGAGGCTTCATCAGAAGCATCTGCTACGACATCTTTGAATGCAAAGATTTCAGCAGCAACATCGGCTCGTGTAGCTGACGTTTCCTCAGAGGCTTCAAGAGCAGCTTCAGCAGAAGATTCTGTTCAGCTTAGAACATCTCAGGAAGAGTCAAACGAGGCTTCAGCAGAAGCATCACTTGACGCTAGAGTTTCGGCTCAGTCATCTTCAAGAGTTGTAGCTGTTAACTCAGTAGCCACAGTTCTTGGAACAGCGACTTCAAATAGAAGTTCTGCTGATACTTCACTTGAGACACTTATCTCAACTGAGGAAGCGAGAATTGACGCCATGCTTAACGCAGCAGCAGCAGATAAGGACACCTTCGTCGAAGTTGTTTCTTTTATTAATGCTACTGACGTTACATCAGACGGAGAGCTTTCAACAGAGTTCTCAACGCTTACTTCATCTGTAGCTTCAGCAGCAACAGCAAGAGGTGCAGCGGACACGTCACTTACAACAAGACTTTCTACAGAAGAGTCTACAAGACTTGCGAAAGACAACTCACTTCAGACAAGACTTTCGCAGGAAGAATCAAATGAGCTTTCAGCAGAGGTATCGCTCGATGCTAGAGCTTCAGGCGCTTCTTCTGCTAGACTTTCAGCAGACACTTCTCGTGCAAGTGACATTTCAGATGCAGCATCAAACAGAGGTTCAGCCGATACTTCGTTAACAACAAGAATTTCAACAGAAGAGTCAGCTAGACTTTCAGCAGTAACGTCTTTGAACTCTAGAGTTTCATCTCAGGTTTCAACAAGAGGTTCCGCAGTAGATTCACTTGATGTTGTAGCTTCTGCTGCAATCTCAGCAAAGGGATCAGGTCTTTCTTCTATTGAAGCAAGTGTTTCAACGGCGCTTTCTTCTGAGGCTTCTTCAGTCGCAGTCGCAGATGCGTCTTTGACAACAAGAATTTCAGCAGAAGAGGTGGCAAGAGCTTCAGCAGACACTTCATTGTCCACAGAACTTTCAACTCAGGCTTCTTCGAGAGCTTCAGCAGATACTTCGTTGACAACAAGATTATCAACAGAAGAGTCTGTAGAAACTTCAGCAGAGGCTTCACACAATGTTAGAGTTTCGTCAGAGGCTTCAGCACAGGCTTCAGCAGATTCTTCACTCAATGTGAAGTTTTCAGGTGAGTTCTCAACTGAAAGATCAAGAATTGATGCAATCCTTGACTCCGCCGCAGCCGATAAGGACACCTTCGTAGAAGTTGTTTCTTTCCTCACAGCAGTTGACACAGCATCTGACGATGTTTTGGCTTCTTATGTTGTTTCAATTGATGCGGACATTTCTTCAGAGGCTTCATCGCAGGCTTCAGCAGATGCGTCACTTACAACGAGACTTGGAACGGCAGAGACAAATAGAGGTTCTGCTGTTTCAACACAGGCATCTTCAGCAGCATCAGCAGAGGCTTCAATTAATGTGAAGGTTTCAACGCTTGAATCAGCAGAAGACAAAAGACAC